>ENA-OQVM01000124-OQVM01000124.1-marine-metagenome-genome-assembly--contig:-NODE-124-length-119219-cov-50.642192_pt1 | contig 119219 bp, 112 predicted proteins | sample MGYA00237776_ERZ505498 | MGnify/ENA primary metagenome ERZ505498 (study PRJEB26159, sample SAMN06265151) | marine metagenome | isolation source: Helgoland LTER site | place: Germany:Helgoland... | reverse complement strand
ATCAATAATATGATGCCCCGGACGGTTAAATTGAGCCGCCAAAGTTTTTTCTGCCAAGGCCATGCCAATGGCATTAGACATGCCTTGCCCTAACGGACCTGTGGTAGTTTCGATACCGGGTGCGTAGCCGTACTCAGGGTGGCCCGCGGTCTTGGAGTGTAGCTGACGGAAGTTTTTCACATCATCAATGGATAATTCATAGCCACTCAAGTGCAGCAGCGAGTAGAGCAGCATTGAACCATGGCCATTGGATAAGACAAAGCGATCTCGGTTTAACCATTCGGGGTTAGCCGGATTATGGCTCATGAAGTCATTCCATAAAACCTCAGCGATATCTGCCATGCCCATGGGGGCTCCTGGATGACCAGAGTTAGCTTGTTGGACAGCGTCCATACTAAGGGCTCGGATGGCATTAGCTAAATCGCGACGGGTAGGCATGGAAAATGTCCTTTAAAAAGTTTAAATACACCATTTGTGTACTAAATTAAGGCGTCTATTTTCCCTTACTCAAGCCTAAGACACAATCAACAAATCTGTTTCTAGGTTAATAAACAGCATTTTATAGCTAATCTCAGAAAGTAACTGAAGATTCACCACAATGACACTACCAAGATTTCCCACTTTAACAATTGACAGGCTAACCCATTGACGCAGTGGTCTAATTATTTATCGCGCCAGTCCAGTCAATGCAATCCAAGGTTCCATATCTCCAGCCATGCCCACAGCTTCGCCAAGTTCTATCTGCTCAATAGAAAAGCCTGCGCTTTTAACATGGCTTTTTAATTCAGCTTGCGAGTAATAAGCATAATAACGGCCATATCTATCTCGCCTTGAACCTTGGCCCAACTTCATGCCCATGTGCAGCAAACCTTGGGGTTTTAAAGCCCTGTGTAGGGCCAATAAAATGGGCCCTAAGTCTTGCGGCTGAGCATGCAATAAACTGAAGTTGGCCCAAACACCGTGATAAAGGTCAGTGCTATTAATGTCGCTAAACTGTGCTTGGCGTGCGCCGATAGAAAATTTATCGTTGGCTAACCTGACCATAGCTTCAGCAGCATCCACGGCATCTACGCCTAGGCCTCTGCCACGCATGACTGCAGAGGCAATAGCAGGGCCACAACCTAGATCAAGAATATAGTCACGCGCCTTAAAACGATCAATAAAACCCAGCAATGTGGGGTCCACTGTGAGTCCATCAACCATGGTTGCATAACGCTCTACCTGAGTGTTGTAAGCCGCAATGGTTTTTTCATCTGTCATCCAATCTACTCCTCAAACATACGGTGAGTTAAAACAACCAAAATACAGCTTAAGCTCGTTAGCAGAGGCCTAACCTCCAAGCCCCAATCTGACACTACAGCAGGGTTTTAGTTATGCGTAACCTCTTTGTAAGTATCCCAACAGCTCGTTCACCATGGGTGTGGAAGATGTTTCAGCACGATACATGACAATTGAGTAATCAGGCAATGCGGGCAATAAACCACGATGATCTATGGGGCTGCGTCCAGCAATCTGAGTAGAGCCAAGTTCAACTCCCACACACAGATCGGCTGCAGTCATCGCCTCAATGGCCATGTGGTCCTCAGTGCTGACTAAATTAACCCATTCCATTGCAACCGCTTCTAAGCCCTTAATGACGCTCGGCCAAAAAGCGCTATTTTTTGAAATTCCAACGGGCAAAGGGCGCTGCTTCCAGGCACTGCCGTCCATAGCACCGGTCCAGATTAGGCTTTCAGAACCTATGACCTGCCCATTGTCCCCAGGGTTAGTTTCGGTGGTTAAAATAACGTCCTGCAGACCTTGGCTAAACTGTTGCTTTAGCAACTTGGAATTGGTGCAAGACAAAGTCACCTGAACCCTTGGGTGGTCGCGGCTAAACTGCTTCAAAATATCAGGCATGCGCGGGTAGATAATATCACTAGGAATGCCTAATCTCAGCTTGCCTGCATAATCTACCGAAGTCAGGCGCCCTACTGCTTCATCATTAATGTCCAACAAACGAAGGGCATAGCCAAGTAACTGCTCACCCGCATTTGTGGTCACCATACCAGCCGCTGTGCGCTCAAACACAACCAGCCCTAGACTTGCTTCTAAACGTTTAATTTGCATACTAATAGCTGACTGAGTCATGAATAAGCGGGCGGCTGCGCGGGTCATACTCCCCGACTCCGCAATATTAATAAAACTACGTAAAGTGGCTAGATCAAGATTTAGTAAACGATTTTTTTTCATCATATTTTGTGAACACGGTGATCAATATTATTCGATTTACTTATACGCCAGAACTGCCTTATAGTCAATATAAGTTGTATATATACACTTTACATCACAAATATTGATAGGAGGTATCATGACAAGTTCGGCTAAAAAAGGCACACACACTTCAGTTTTGAGCACTTCATTTGCCCTCACCCAATTGCGGTTTTGGGTTGAACACACTCTTCAGACTCGAAAACTTAAACGCAGCCTAGCCAGAGAACGACGCCAGTTAGCAGACCTGTCCGTGGAAAGGTTAAAGGACATCGGGGTCAGCCGCTTGCAGGCTATGCAAGAGGCTCAGCGGCAAGACATTCCTCATAGCAGAAAAGCGCACTTTAAGCCGTGAATCTGCAGTTAATGAGGTTCAACGCTAACGCGGAGGCTTATTCTGCTGCCATACCCACTCATCCTACCCTAGCCACGATACTTGGCCATTGGACTACTTAAAGCAATCATGGCTTAGCCATCTAGACCATACCCTATGGTGGTTTTAGCTTGCTTGGCAGCCTATTAATAACGACTGTTAAAGGCCCTCTATATTTATGACCCTAAAGCCTTGAAACTCTGTCACCTTATAAAGATCAGCACTATGAATGGCTAAGCATAGACAGCCTTTGTTAAGCTTCTAATTTAGTCACAAAAAACCATGCATTCCTATAGCCACTGGCCTATAATGAGCGCCGGTGCTGCAAACCTCACCGCAGCAACCAAGGAATCAGCCAGACAGCATGTTTGGCTGGTAATTAAGTCACTGTTAAGGATGTCCGTAAAGCATTCATTAGCATTCAATTACGAGGCATGGTTATGAACCAATACACTCTATTTACGTCCGAATCAGTATCCGAAGGACACCCTGACAAAATCGCCGATCAAATTTCTGATGCCATCCTTGATGCCATGTTGGAAAAAGATCCAGAATCCCGTGTCGCTGTAGAAACCCTTATTAAAACAGGTCTCGTTCTAGTGGCAGGCGAAGTTCGCACTGACTCTTGGGTGGACATTGAAGACATCGTGCGTGAAGTGATTACAGACATCGGCTACACGTCCTCAGAAATGGGCTTTGATGGCGCCTCATGTGCTATTTTAAACGCCATTGGCAAGCAATCTTCTGACATTGCTATGGGTGTCGATGAAAGCGCTGACAGCAATAAGGAACAAGGTGCTGGCGACCAAGGCTTGATGTTTGGCTATGCCAGTAATGAAACTGAAAGCCTGATGCCTGCACCCATTCACTATGCCCACAAATTAATGCAACAGCAGGCTAAAGTGCGAAAAGATGGAACCTTGCCTTGGTTGCGCCCAGACGCCAAGAGTCAACTGACTTTTCGTTATGGCAGTGATGGTAAGCCTTTGTCTGTGGATGCCGTCGTCGTCTCCACTCAGCATAGCGCCGATATCGACTTAGCCAGCCTTCGTGCTGCCGTCATGGAACATATTATCCGTCCTGTGATTCCAGCCCATTGGCTCACGGCAGACACTCAATATCACATTAACCCCACAGGCAATTTTGTGATTGGTGGCCCGGTAGGTGACTGTGGCTTAACAGGTCGTAAAATTATTGTCGACACCTATGGGGGTATGGCACGCCACGGTGGCGGTGCATTTTCTGGCAAAGACCCATCGAAAGTGGACCGTAGTGCCGCTTATGCAGGCCGCTACGTGGCAAAGAATATCGTGGCTGCAGGCTTAGCAGAGCGCTGTGAGATACAAATTTCTTACGCCATTGGTGTTGCTGAACCCACGTCTATCAGCCTTAATACCTTTGGTAGTGGTAAGATTAGTGATGCTGACATTGAAGCTTTAGTGCGCAGTCATTTTGATCTTAAAGCAGGAGGTTTAGTTGAGATGTTAGATTTAAAACGCCCAATCTACCGTGACACAGCCGCCTATGGTCATTTTGGCCGTGACAACCCCAATTTCACTTGGGAGCACACTGACAAGGCTGAAATTCTCCGTCTGGCAGCTGGCTTATAAGCCATGCGCACACCTCGTCTGTATACTCCACAGCCACTGCCTTTAGGACAAACTATTGAACTAGAGGTGGCCGCTGGGCATTATATAGGCAAGGTCCTTCGAATGCAGGAAAAACAAGAAGTTATCTTGTTTAATCAAGGTGGAACGCAAGTAAGCGCTCACATTTCAAATATTAGTAAGAAGATTGTTCGGGTATTGATTAGTGCTCAATTAGAGGCACCCCAAGCGTCTGTACTGCACACCCACTTGGGGCAGGTTATGTCTCGTGGGGAACGCATGGACTATGTGATCCAAAAAGCCACTGAACTTGGGGTCAATGAAATCACGCCGTTATATAGTAGCCGCTGTGAAGTTAAGCTGGACCATCAACGGCAAATTAAACGCCTCGCTCACTGGCAGCAAATTGCCATCAGTGCTTGCGAACAAAGCGGGCGCATCGACGTACCCTTAATTCACTCTCCACAAGCGTTAAGCACTTGGCTTGAAAACACTTCAGCTGAGGTTAAGTTGGTGTTGCACCCCCATGAAACTAGACCTTTAGAAGGACAACAAGCGCCTTTGAGTTGTGCCCTTTTAGTGGGGCCAGAGGGTGGGTTCACTCCCAAGGAAGTTGAGCAAGCGCATACGGAAGGCTATACTGGACTCAGTCTAGGGCCCCGTATCCTGCGCACAGAAACAGCCCCCATAGCCGCTTTAACCTTACTGCAATACGTTTGGGGTGACCTGTCACCCCGACTCACTGAGATACAAGACAGATGACGATACGCTTAGGCATCATCATGGACCCTATCCACAATATCAACTTCAAAAAAGATAGCTCTCTAGCTATGCTTTGGGCCGCCCAAGACCGAGGCTGGCAGATATTTTACATGGAGCCACAACACCTCTATGCAGAACAAGGTGTTGCTATGGGGCTCATGGCTCCATTAAGTGTCATGCGTGATGCGCATCATTTTTATGAGCTAGACGAACAACATGCATCGCCACTTGGCGATCTAGATGTGATTCTTATGCGCAAAGACCCTCCTTTTGATAGTCAATTTTTACACACCACCTATCTTTTGAGTCAAGCTGAAGATGCGGGAGCTTTGATTATCAATAAGCCTCAAAGCCTGCGCGACTGCAACGAAAAACTATTTGCAACACAATTCCCAGAATGTTGCCCAGAGGTTCTGGTCGCCAGTGATGCTAGGGTGCTTAAAGACTTCCACACACACCATGGCGATATCATTCTCAAACCGCTTGATGGCATGGGAGGCACGTCTATTTTTCGAGCCCGCAAAGACGAACCTAATCTCAATGTGATCATTGAGACTCTGACTGAATTTGGTCAACAACAGATTATGGCGCAGCGCTATTTACCAGCGATTAAAGAGGGTGACAAGCGCATCCTAATGATCAATGGCTATCCCGTTGATCACGTTTTAGCGCGCATTCCATCATCAGGTGAAACCCGTGGCAACTTGGCCGCCGGTGGCTCTGGCGTTGCTAGGCCCCTAACTGATCGTGATCAGTGGATCTGTGAACAAATTGGACCCACACTGAGGGCTAAAGAAATTCATTTTGCAGGCCTAGACGTTATCGGTGACAGTCTTACAGAAATCAACGTCACAAGCCCGACCTGTATTCGTGAGATTGACGATCAAACGGGCTCTAATATCGCCAATTTGCTGATGCAGCACATTAGCCAGTTATTGGCTGCAAGGAGTACTTAATGACAGCAAAACCTAACACCAACAGTTTGCATCATTTTATGCTGATCTCCATGCCCCAAATGGAAGACGAGAACTTTGTTCGTAGCTTAGTCTACATCTGTGAGCACAGCGAAAAAGGTGCCATGGGCCTAGTCATTAATCGAGCAAATGACATTGCTTTTACAGATATACTGCCACAACTTGATATCTCCGATGCAAATGTAACAGACGTTGAACAGCCAATATTTACTGGTGGCCCAGTGCAACCTGAACATGGTTTTGTATTGCACACGCCATTACGCAATAAACAATGGAAATCGAGTATTCGGGTTTCCGAAGACTTGTGCCTCACCACCTCTTCTGATGTGATTAACGATATCGCCCACGCCGCAGGCCCTGAACACAGTCTAATTGCCTTGGGCTATGCTGGATGGGGACCAGGTCAACTAGAGCAAGAACTGGCTGAGAATGCTTGGCTGTGCTGCCCATTTGACGCAGACATTGTATTTAATATGGCCCCCGAGGATCGCTTCCAGGCGGCGGCTGACTTATTAGGCATTGATATTAATCTGATTTCCACCAAGATTGGCCATGGATAAGTCTCTTAATCTACTGGGTTTTGACTTTGGAAGTAAACGCATTGGCGTTGCCTTTGCGAGCAATCCTTTGACCCAGCCTGTTGTATTAGCTCCCATAAAGGCTCAAGATGGTATCCCCGACTGGCAGACCTTGGAAAGCCTCGTCAGCGATTGGCAAGCACAAGCATTTGTGGTTGGAATTCCGTATAATATGGACGGTTCGATCGGCGAAATGGCCCTAAGAGCGCGGAAATTTGCCAACCGTTTAGGGGCACGTTTTGACCGTCCCTGTTATGTAGTGGACGAACGTCTATCCACCCAAGCCGCTAAAAGAGAGCACCTAGATGCGGGTGGTGGCAAGGATTGGAAAAAGTATGGAGTCGATGGCATCGCTGCTGGATTAATACTGCAAAGTTGGTTTAATGAGACTAAACACCGCTTATCAAACGTGCCATTTTGACCTAAACGACGCTACTATAATGAGAGGCGTCTAACACCTACAAAGAGGAAGCCTGATGGGAGCCACATCAAACCAGCAACACCCAGAATTAGCAGACACTCCCGCCCTCATTAGCCATTTGTTAGACCAAATCAATCAACTTATTAACACCCAAGCTCTTGATCAACCTCTGGTTATTGGCATCCATACGGGTGGAGTCTGGCTGGCGAAGGCAATCGCTGAACATCTTCAAGCACCTTTGGGTCAACTAGATATTGCTTTCTATCGAGATGATTTCTCGAAAAATGGTCTTCATCCCCAAGTGAGTCCCTCTTCCCTACCTTTCAGCATTAATGACCGTCACTTGTTACTTGTTGATGACGTGTTGATGAGTGGCCGCACAGTCCGCGCGGCGATGAATGAACTGTTTGACTTTGGCCGACCAGCCAGCATAAAACTGGTGACATTATGCAGCGTAAACCAACGAGAATTGCCCATTCAAGCCGATGTTTGCGCCCTAGCCTTAGATTTAGAAGCAGGACAGTACCTGCAACTTGATGGCCCTGAAAATTTAAAATTATCTATTATTGAGCAAGCCAATCATGAATAATTTAGCAAAATTGCAGCTCACCAAAAGTGGTGAATTACGCCACTTTTTAACCCCAGAGGGGCTAGATCGGATCATGTTAGAACGCATTTTAGACACTGCGGATTCATTTGTAGTGGTGGGTAATCAAGAGGTAAAAAAGGTGCCTCTCTTGCGTGGTCGGACAGTGGTGAACTTGTTTTTTGAAAACTCTACTCGTACCCGTAGCACTTTTGAACTAGCCGCCCAACGCTTGTCAGCCGACGTACTCACCTTAGACATAAAAACGTCAGCTGCCAGCAAAGGCGAAAGTCTGCTCGACACCCTACAAAACTTGCGTGCCATGCACAGTGACATGTTTGTCGTGCGGCACAGTGATTCTGGGGCAGCTCATTTTATCGCAGAGCAAGTAACTCCAGATGTGGCCATTATTAATGCTGGCGACGGACGCCATGCCCACCCAACTCAAGCCATGCTTGACATGCTCACTATTCGCCGCCATAAAGGATCTTTCGAACCGCTCTCTGTAGCTATTGTAGGGGACATTCTTCATTCCCGAGTGGCTCGCGATCAGATCCATGCTTTGAAGACCTTAGGCTGCACCGACATCCGTCTGGTTGCTCCTCACACGCTTATGCCCTATGCGATTGAGAGCATGGGCGTCACCACCCATAGCAGCATGGACAGTGGGATCAATAACGTCGATGTTGTGATCATGCTCCGGTTACAGACAGAGCGTATGGCTTCTGCTTTTTTACCCTCTGCAGGTGAGTACTTTCGTTTATATGGCCTCACTAAAGAACGTTTGTCCCAAGCCAAACCTGATGCCATAGTGATGCATCCGGGGCCTATCAATCGTGGTATTGAAATTGAATCTGCGGTCGCAGATGGCCCTCAATCTATGATTCTAAATCAAGTAGGGTATGGCATTGCCCTGCGCATGGCAGTCATGTCCATGGCCATGAGTGGTCAAATGCAGCAACGCCAAACTGAGGCCAAACAAGCATCTAGCCCAACAGGAGAGCTGCATATATGAGCATGATCATTCGTGGCGCACGCCTTATTGATCCAAGTAAACAACTGGATCAAGTCTCAGATATGCACGTTCAAGGCGGTCGCATAAAAAGTATAGGCCACCTTGCTGAGCAAAGTTCAGATCTTGAAATTGATGCTACAGGGTTGATTTTAAGCCCTAGCTTTTTAGACCTGCATACCTGCCTAAGGGACCTTAATCAAATCCAAAAAGGCACCATTGCCAGTGAAACTCAAGCTGCGGCCAGCGCTGGTTTTACGCATTTATGCCCCAGTCCAGATACCCAACCCTGCAGTGATTCTGGCTCTGTAATCAGCTTAATTAAAAGCAAGGCTGCAGCTGCAGGGTTTTGTGAATTACTACCAGTAGCCGCCCTTACTCAAGACTTAAAGGGCTCTCAACTGAGTAATATGGAAGCTCTTGCACAAGCCGGATGTATTGGTTTTAGCAACGCAGGTTACGACATAGACAATAATACCGTGTTGTTACGATGTTACGAATATGCGGCTACCTTTGGGCTTAAAGTGCTAGTGCAAGCCCAAGATCGACAACTGGGTGATGGCCACATGCACGCGGGTGCCACCGCTACCCGGATGGGCTTAGATGGCATACTTGTGATTGCAGAAACTCTGTCTATCAGCCGACATTTGCAATTTATGCAACACACCGGTGTCAGTGGTCATTTCAATCAACTCACAAGTGCCGCAGGAGTTGACCTCATCCGTCAAGCCAAGGCACAAGGCATGGATGTCACTGCAGACGTAGGCATAGCGCATTTATGCTTTACTGATACTGCCATCGAGGGTTATCAAAGCCAATACCATGTGCAGCCGCCATTGCGCGAGGGGTCAGACCGTAAAGCGCTTTTAATAGGCATTGAAGACGGCACCTTGGACGCAATCTGTTCAGCCCACCAGCCCCATGAATCTGCTGCAAAGTGCGCACCTTTTGCTGCTACAGCAACAGGCATGGCTATGTATGATATGTTAGTTCCTCTGATTCAAAAACTAGTACACACAGGTGATTTGACCTGGCCTGCAGCGATTCGAGCCTTGAGTTGCAACAGTACCAAGATTGCGGTTGGCACAAGCACAAGTCTTACTATCGGTGAAGCAGCTAACCTGACCTTAATCGATCCCTCTCATGAGTGGACCTTGGATGCGTCTAGTCAACTCAGCCGAGGTACCAATCAAGCTCTCGCCCAACAAAAACTCAAAGGGCGAGTCCAGTTAACCCTAAAGGATGGCTTAGTCACTTACAAAAGATAACGTAGAATTACAATAGAAAACATATAATTGCCTTTTTTATCTATTTAAATCTAGTAATTTTGATAATAATAGTCGCGTTATCATTTTAAGCGAAAAAACACACATGAGTATCATCGATCTTTCAACCGTGTCTGAACTCACCACTCGTCAGGCTGCTACCCTTCTAAATGTGTCTGTGCGAACCGTTCAACTGTGGGTAGAAAGTGGTGTTTTACAAGCGTGGAAAACAGCAGGTGGTCATCGCCGTATTAGTGTCGGGTCTATCCAACAATTACTCGACGAAAAGCAAGATAAACAAACTCCTATTCGCAGACCCAATACCAAAGGCCCTGTGACAGTGCTTATTGTAGACGACGATAAAGACACCTTATTATTATATAAGATGCTCATTAATAATTGGTTCCCAAGTCTTCAGGTAGAAACTGCCGAAGATGGCATTGACGCGTTGGTTAAAATTGGTACATTCAAACCTACGGTGGTGATTACTGATTTACAAATGCCACAATTGGATGGCTTTGCTATTATTGAACGCCTACATAATGATGCCCAATATGACTATCTTACAGCCATCGTGGTGACGGGTATGGGCGCAGCCGAAGTCACTGCCAGTAATTTACCCAATAGTGTGCCCGTATTGCACAAACCCATTCCAGTAGAAGAATTAAAGGAATTGGTGCTGCAGGCCGTTAAAGACTAACCTTAGTGCCAACATAAAAGGATATGGTGTTTATGGATAGTAACGATTGGACTATTTATAATGGCCTTATACCTGCTATTGAATACGACCCTGTAACACAGCACATTGTTTTTAATGCTGCTTTGTTACAGTTGTTTAACCTGCCATCTCATACCCACCTGCCTCAGTTTTTAGAAGTGATTACGCCCTTGCTCTGGCAGCAAGTTTGTCAATTAAAACATGGCCAAAGCAAACTCATTGCCTGGCCTATCGAGGCTCTCAAGCCCAGCCGTTGGCTGCTTTGGACGGCAATACACAACCCCAAAGTAAGTGCTAGTCTGTTCTTCCAAATTACTGATCAAACGGCTCTTGGACGCACAATGAGTCATTGGCAGCAGCAGTCACAATTAGCCATCATTGGTCAAGCCACCAACGGTATTTGCCATGAGGTCAACCAACCACTCAATGCTATGCGACTACGTATATATGGCTTGCAAGCAATGCTCCAAAGCGGTGGTATAGATGGTATTGATACCCATCTAACAGAGCTTGATAACCAAGTTGGCCGCTGTGCAAAAACCCTTAGCAACATGCGGGAGATGCTGGGTCACCAGTCTTTAAACCTGACAACTTTTGATGCTGCAACCAGTATTGACCGCATCATACAATTGCTCAAACATCAGCTTGACCTGCAGCAAGTTAACCTCATTAGCAACCATAATCACTCTCACGCCCACTCTAAGTTTTTAGTATTTGGCCAAGCCCAACGCCTAGAACAAGTGCTTATTAATCTAATTAATAATGCCCGCGATGCCCTGCTGGAGCAACCACCTAAAGATGAAACTGCGCTCATCAGCTTGAGCCTTGCATTAGAAGATAATCAAGGTATTGATGGCGTTAAAATTAAGGTCACAGATAATGGTCCGGGCATCCCTTTAGAACTGCAAGAAAAAGTATTTGAAGCCTATTACACCAGCAAGGGTGAGCATCAAGGCACAGGATTAGGTTTAGCCATATGCAAAGATTTGATGTGTGACTTAGGTGGCCACTTGAGTTTAGGGTCAAGCCCTGGCTCAACTGTCTTTAGCTTGTGGCTGCCTGCAATAGGGAGCCAAGAGCCCTTAAGGCAGTAATGAACATTCTAATAATGGTCAATAAAGTGGTAGACTCTGCCTTGGTCTATTGGCTTCAAAGCCAAGGCCATACGACCCATTCAGGTGCAACCATAACGTGCCAAAAACTAGTACTGGATTATGCCAACTTGCAACCCTACCTGTGGTCTCGACAACCTCTCCCAAGCCACTGGCCCTCACCTGAACACTGGTTATTATTAGATGCCTACCTCCAACACACGCAACTGATCGCTGCGATGCACTTGGGCTGCAGACATATTAGCCTAGCTCCCATACAGGCAGTGCACTTAGGCCAATGGCTAAACACACAACCGCAGATTGAAGACTTAGCCTGCACGTGGCCCGATGCTCATGGGCCCCAGAGCGATATAGACACCATGCTGTTGCCTTTTATTCAATTGATTATGCAAGGACTATGGTCTGAAGCACAGCAACTGGCGGCCACTGAGGCGATGTCATGGCGCAACCTTGCCTTACAGTCTAGCCAATATCAAAGGCTCAATAAAACTCACAAATTAGACACCATCGGATTTGCACAGTTGGCTTACCACACGTTAGCGGGTGAACGTTGGCTGCAACAACATGCGCGTCCAAAAGCTGCTTTAATAGCCCGCCAGCATCATGAACATTGGGACGGTAGCGGTTACCCCATGTCTATTGCTGGACCCGATATATGTTTAGAGGCACGCTTGGCCAAACTTTATGACAGCTACTTAGGACTCAGAAAAGCCAAGACTTATGCCCAAGCCAATGACCATGCTACCAGTGTCAATAAGCTCACCTATGGCGATGGTTATTTGCAGCCTAGTCAATTCGACCCACAATTATTAGAACGCTTTTTAAATGCCCAACAAGCCATTGCCACCCTCTACAGTCTCAGCGACTTAGCCAACTGACCTAAGTTGATAGGACTCAAGGGTGGGCGCACAGATAAAGGCTCTACCTCTGCCATGGGTCGTTGCTGGGTTTGGGCCACTAAATGACTTAAATTAAGTCCGCACTGACGTCCTTGGCAAGCCCCCATGCCTGCCCGGGTGAATCGTTTCAGTTGATTTACTCCAGCACAGCCACTATTCACGATGCTCCTAATCGTTTTTGCATTCACCTGTTCACACCGACATACAATGGTCTGATCTGCAGGTTTAGAAAGCCATTCGGCAGGCCGGTATAGGCGATCTACTAACCCCCTCGCCCAACGTAATTGTTTAACTCTAAAACGCAGCCATGAGTAAACCCATTTTTTATGCCACGGACTGACTACTGGAGTATTGAAGACTCTGCCCATACCAGCTACTCGGCCTTCTATTTGAGCCAAGAGGGCTCCGCCAATGCTACCTCCATCTCCAGCAACCTGTACGCCAGGGATGGACGTATAACCCATGACATCAGCTTTTGTCTGCCAGCATTGCTGCCGCTCATTCCACACCATTGCGCACCTTAACATTTGTGCCATTTGGGTTTGAGCAATAATTCCTTGATGCAACATCACCAATTTACAATCAATGTTATAAACTCTGTCAGACACTGTATACTTTACTCCTGATACCTGCTCATCACCCATAACCTCTAGGTGCGACACGCCGCTAATGTAAGGTATTTTGATACGCTGCACTAAGGTTAACCAAAGGCCTTTAAATAATTCCATTGGATTGGTTAAACCTGCCACTAACCAAGGTATGGCATACCAATAGTTAGATTTTGGTGTGGTGTCAAGAATGGCCTTAATAGCTACGCCTGCGACTCGATACTGCTGTGCCAGCAGGAGTAATAAGGGTCCAGAGCCAACTAAAACAACTTCTTTAGGCATTAAGGCTGAAGACTTTAGGAGAATCTGTCCTGCCCCAGCAGTCAGGACCCCAGGCTTGTGCCAACCTGTTATGGCCATGGGCCTTTCCATGGCCCCATGAGCTAATAACAAATGACTTGTAAGAAAGCTTTTTGTTTCTCCTGCGACGATGGCTGCCACCAAAAATCCCTTTGTATGAGTCTCTATATGCCAGACTTGAACTGAACTTTGGTAGTCGCAGTTAGCCGCCATAAAGCACTCTAAAAGTGGTTTACCTGCCCCATAATTTGAACCCAATACGCTAGTTTGCTGCTTATCTGCATGGCCTAAATTTCTATAAATCTGACCACCAGCACTGCTAGCTTGGTCTAATACGAGCACTGATAAGCCAGCATTACTCGTTTCTATTGCAGCAGCCATACCCGCAGGCCCAGCACCGATCACTAAATAATCATAAATTTGGGCCATTAGTTTACCCCTGCCAGCGCAGTATTAATGCTCATATTGGGTGTGATTTGTGTTAGACAGGCCCTTTGATTAGCCTGTCCATCAATGGCTACAAGGCATTCAAAACAGAACCCTGCATGACAATATGACCCTCTAAGCTCACCACTCACAGGGTGTTGACGGTTAGCAAGATGCCCTAAATAGAGCAAGGCAGCAGCAACATTGAGCTGTTCAGGCACTTGGCATGCAACCCCATTCACAATGATGGGGCATTGGTGCGCATCATCAAGTAAATGATTAAATAGAAAATCGCTCATTACTCATGGCCTCTATAAGATTTAGGGGGTCTTCATTAAGAGAATTTAATAACCAATTAGATAGGGGCCCTGCATGAGCTGCCGCAAGCGTAACGCCACTATGACAACATACGCCAAAAGCCCCTTTATATTGTTGGGATTGTTGATAAATGGGAGCCCCATCAGGCGACATCACCCGCAAAGCTCCCCAACTTCGAACCAATTTCAAATTGGATAAGTTAGGTAGAACAGCCACCGCCTCTTCAGCAATTGAGCTCATTATGTCAAGGCTGGAGCGGTCATCTAAACCCAGATGTTCGGATGAGCCACCGACCTGAATTGTGCCTTCGGCAGTTTGAAGTAGTTGGGGAGAAGCGTAATTGAGCATGCCCAAATCTGTGCGCTCAGTAATTAATATTTGGCCTTTAACAGGCCTCACAGGAAGGTGCATTGCGAGCTGCTTACCCAAACGCTGGTTATCTAAACCCGCACAAAGTAGGATTTTTTTACCCACAAAACCCGCCGCTTTGAAGCCATGCCCAAGCGCTTCGATGGTGTCAACTCTGCACGAAGACTGATAATCTACGCCACATAATTGGCTGGCTTTTTGTAGTGCCAAGAGCAAATATAAAGGATTAACTTGACCATCTTGTGGACTATATATTGCTCCTACTACGGCTTCACCGAGACCCGGTTGCAACGCCAATGTAGCCTCTCGATTAAGAACATTATAATGAAAAGCACCCTGAGTGTGATCTGCTATAGCAGCCATCTCTTCACTCAAGGTATCAAGGTGACTTTGGCTTAGGGCAAACTCCAACCCTCCCTGCCTTTGATAACCTAAGTCAATTTGACTTTGGAAGCTCAACTGCTGGGCAAACTGAGGCCATAGGTCGGCTCCTTGAAGACTCCAGTTAGCATAGGCAGGAAAATTGTGGCCTTTTCCTTGTACCCAAATGAGCCCAAAATTACCCACAGATGCACGATAGTCTGTGTCAGATCCATCGAGCACTAAAATACGTAATTGTGGTTGTTTTTGAATTAAACCATAGGCAATCGATGCCCCAACTAAACCGCCACCAACGATGATCCAGTCGTAAGCAGGTGACAAAGGCTTAACGGGCTTCAACGACCACTCTTTCTTGTAAGTGCCCGCTCATGCGTTTTTCCCACACTCGAAACAGATACACCAGTGCATAAGTCATGATCAGGTACATAGCCGCAGCTGTGAGATAAAACTCATACACAGCAAAGGTCTTGGAAATCAATTGGCGAGAAATTCCAGTTAGGTCCAAAATAGTAATGGTGGACACCAAAGACGTCGCTTGTAATAAAAAGATCACTTCATTGCCATAGGCAGGCAGGCCAATGCGAAAAGCCTTGGGTAAGGTAATACGGCGAAATAATAGCAAGCCTGACATGCCACACGCACGACCCGCTTCAATGTCATTACGTGGCACAGCTGTAATGGCACCGCGAAAAATTTCTGCTGAATAAGCGGCGGTATTTAACACTAATGCTAAAATGCCACAGAACCATGGATCCCGAAAGAAGCCCCACAGGCCCAAGTCAGTGAGTTCGAGTCGGAACTGGCCACTGCCATAATAAATCAAAAATATTTGCACCAACAAGGGGGTGCCTCGAAAGTACAATACAAAGACATAGGCGGGTGAAGCAATGAAAGGGTTTTTAGCTAGCCGAGCCAGAGCAAGGGGAATAGCCGCAACTAAGCCAATCACCAGGCTGACTGATGTAATCCATAAGGTGACCCATGCACCTTCCAACATGATCGGTAAATACTGCCAGACAATAGAAAAGTCCATTAACGCATTACTCCCTTATTAGCCCATGTTTCAGCGCGTTTTTGCGCCATCATCGAGACCAAGGTAATGCCTAAATAAATAAACGATGCCAACAAGTAAAAGGTGAAAGGTTCATGGGTCGCATTAGACGCAATTTTAGTTTTGCGCATCAATTCATCCAGCTGAATGATTGAAATAAGCGCCGTGGCTTTGATTAACACCATCCACACGTTACCCAAACCGGGTAAGGCAAAACGCATAGCTTGCGGCAACAAAATACGTTTGAATACCCCAGAACGGCTCATACCTATAGCCCGAGCAGCTTCAGCCTGACCCTTAGGAATCGATTGAAAAGCACCCCGCAAAACCTCGGTGGCGAAGGCCCCATAAATAAATCCAATGGTAATGGTGCCAGCAATAAAGGGATTAATATCAACGCGGATGTCATAACCCATGCGAGTCGCAATAGATTGAATGAGGGTTGGGGTACCAAAGTACACCAACAGCAATAAAATAAGTTCAGGCACACCACGCACGACGGTAGTGTAAGTATTGGCTGCCAAATTGGCCCACCAATTATGACTCAGCTTGCCCCAACTGCCTAACAACCCAAGCAACACTGCAACCACCATGGCACAGAGGCCTACAGCGATGGTTAATTGTAACCCGTCAAATAAGAGCCAGCCGTAGCCGTGCAAATCTAACATAAATATGACTGCCTAGAAATTAATAAGGGTGGCTAAAACCACCCTTATTAGTGGCTCAATTAGCCACCATAAACACTAAAACCAAACCACTTATTACTAATTTTTTCATAAGTGCCATCGGCTAGGATTTGCGCAAGGGCTTTGTTCATGCGGTCACGCAGCTCTGTGTCTTCTTTACGCACGCCCACGCCAGCGCCGAGACCGAAGTATTTAGTGTCCGCAATGTCTGCACCGAAGAATTCACCTTTAATGCCTGAAGCCTTCATCATTTCATCACCCACGATGACGTCCACAAATAATAGGTCAACACGGCCAGCAGCAAAGTCTAGATTCGCTTCTTCTTGAGCACCATAAGTTCGGATTTCAAGGATATCGCCAAACTCACCACGCAGGTAGTTTTCTTGCACCGTAGAACTTTGAACACCCACAATCATGCCAGAAGTAGGTTTAGTTGAAGAACCCGCCGCCCGAATGAAACGGTTAGGCGTATTGTAGTACTTATTAGTGAAGTCAATCTTTTGCTTGCGCTCTTCCGTGATCGACATAGACGCAAGGATCGTGTCAAACTTCTTGGCTAACAGGGCAGGAATGATACCATCCCAGTCAGACGTGACCCACTTACAATCAGCCTTCATAGCCGAACACAGTGCATCGCCTACTTCAATGTCAAAACCAATGAGGTTGTTGTCACTGTCGTAGTAGTTATATGGAGGGTAAGCACCTTCAGTACCCATCAAAATAGTATCTGACGCAACAGCGCCCAAAGACATCGCTAACGCGCCCGCAGTTAGTGCAGCAGCAACTAGTTTTTTCATAAGAACCTCATCGTTCGTTTAGTGTGGTTATGGTTAGCCAAAATAGGCTAGTTTTAATAGCTCGACGCCAAAAACTGACGGCATCGGTCTGATTTCGGATTTTGAAACACTTCTTCAGGTGTACCTTCTTCTTCAATCATACCTTCATGGAGAAAAATAACTTTAGAGGACACTTCCCGTGCAAAGGTCATTTCATGGGTCACAACAATCATGGTGCGTCCTTCTGCTGCCAGTTGACGCATGACTCTGAGTACTTCACCCACTAACTCAGGATCTAAGGCAGAAGTAGGCTCATCAAACAACATTACTTCGGGGTCCATGGCTAGGGCACGGGCAATCGCAGCTCGTTGTTGTTGGCCACCTGATAAATGATCTGGGTATTGATGCGCCTTGTCAGCAATGCCTACTTTTTCTAACAACTGCATCGCCTTAGCATGGGCTTCAGTTTTAGAGTGGCCAAGCACGTGCACTGGTGCTTCCATGATATTTTCTACAATAGTCATATGGCTCCAAAGATTAAAACTTTGGAACACCATTCCCAGTTTGGTACGAATACGATCGACTTGTTTTTGGTCAGCCGCTACACGATTGCCTTTACTGTCAGTCTTCATTTCCATCAACTCGCCATTAACTCGGACTTCACCCTTACTGGGGGTCTCCAACAAGTTAATACAGCGCAAAAAAGTACTTTTCCCAGAGCCACTGGCTCCGATTAAAGAAATCACATCACCTTTATTCGCTTGCAAAGACATACCTTTAATGACGTCGTTTTCATTAAAGCTTTTATGTAAATCTGTAATAGACAGGGCTAGGGTCATGTTTTGTTCAAACTCTGAGAAGGGATGTTAAAAACCAAAACTGTGGGCTATGATATTGACTAATACCCTCAATCTCAAGTTATTCGTTTGGTTGATGTCTAGGGGGTCGCTGTTTATCAACTTTTAGTGCTTAAATAGCAACTTAGAACCGTTTCATCACCCTATGAGATAGCTGCTAGAATTGTTAACATGTCCGTTATCAATTACTAGCACCCTGTTCTGGGCTTACTTATGACCTCTTCCCCTTCTCAACAGACTATTCCAGAGGCGCTAATCCGCACCCAGCAACGCATCAATGAAGCTTGCAAAGCAGTTCAACGCAGCCCAAATGAGGTCACACTAATGGCCGTCAGCAAGACCAAACCCTCGAGTGATGTGATGGCAGCTTATGATCATGGCCAGCGCCATTTTGGCGAAAATTATCTGCAAGATGCATTAAATAAAATTGAACACTGCTCCCATGATGATATTGAATGGCATTTTATTGGTGCTATTCAAAGTAATAAAACTAAAACCATCGCTGCCCAGTTTGATTGGGTTCATACCTTAGATCGTCAAAAAATCGCCCAACGTTTAAGTCAACATAGGCCCCCTCATTTACCACCATTAAAAGTACTCATCCAAGTTAATATCAGCAACGAAAACAATAAAAGTGGTGTCACACTTGAAGCATTAGATGCATTAGTAGACCAAGTATCGCAATTACCTAATTTGTTATTATGTGGATTGATGTGTATACCTGCGGCAGATCAAAGTGAATCGGTGCAGCACGAAGCATTTAATAAAATGGCAGCAGCCCGAGACCAACTTAATCATCACTACCCCAGCATACAACACCTCTCTATGGGCATGTCTGGCGACCTCAGTAGCGCCATTGCTTGTGGATCGACCATGGTAAGGATTGGTACAGATATCTTTGGGTCGCGCAATCCTGCCCCCGCTCCCACATCATAACGACAAGGACAAGACCATGACACAGACTCCCCATATCGCATTTATCGGTGCCGGCAACATGGCCCAAGCCATTATTAAAGGTATGCTTGCAGCAGGATATCCACCTAATAAAATTTGTGCCAGCGGACGTACCCAAGCTAAGTTAGATCAGTTAACTGCAGATACAGGGATCCACACCAGCACTGATAATTTGTCTCTTTGTGATCAGGCTGACGTTATTGTATTGGGCGTAAAGCCCCACATGATGGGCGATTTGCTAAAGAGTATTGCCCCTGCAATAGACCCCTCCAAACACCTTATCGTGTCTGTGGCGGCTGGCATTTTAGCAGGCAGTATTGATTCTTGGTTAGGCCAAACAACACCCATCGTGCGCTGCATGCCGAATACGCCATCGTTGGTCGGCAAAGGGGCTGCAGGCTTGTTTGCAACCGCGGGAGTTTCCCCAGCACAAAAACACACAGCCAGCACTATTATGCAATCTGTCGGCTTAGCCTTATGGGTGGAGACAGAGGCTCACATTGACGCGGTCACTGCAGTTTCAGGAAGTGGGCCTGCGTATTATTTTTTGATGATGGAAGCCATGATTGCAGGTGCGGAAGAATTGGGATTAAGCCATGATGTGGCACAGCAACTCGTATTGCAGACCGCCGTTGGAGCAGCTCAAATGGCCCAAGAAAGCCAACAAACACCAGCCCAGTTGCGGCTTGCTGTCACTTCACCCAAAGGCACCACAGAACAAGCCATTGATACCTTTAATAAGGGTGACTTTAGTCAGCTTTGTAGTCAAGCTATGGCAGCTGCTCATCATCGATCTGAAGAATTGGCGCAATTATTTAAGGCCTAACTTCGATCGACCATAGCAATATTGCCTAGTTTACCGATACTCGTTAACGCATTAAATATGCACTTTAATCAAAATTTAATGGGAAAAACACCTATGATGGCCCTTTCATTACCGAACGACTGGTTAGATCTAGGTCTAGCTAATTTGATCAACATCCCCGTGGGGATCGTTATATTCTTTCTCGGCCGTTGGATGGCAAACCTCTTTGCAGGCATGGTTAAACGTATACTCGTGGCCCGCAAAACCGATGCCCCTTTGCGTGATTTCCTTGTCACTATCGTTCGCGTTACCTTAACTTTTGGAGCATTGATCGCTGCGTTAGAATTTTTAGGTTTTGATACCACGGTGCTAGTCACTGTTTTTGCCGCTGCGAGTTTAGCCATTGGCTTAGCAGTAAAAGACACCCTAAGTAACTTTGCCGCTGGGGTCATGCTTATTGTATTTAAACCGTTTACTATTGGAGACTTTATTGAAGCTGCTGGTGTAGCTGGCGTCGTTGAAAGTATAGGCATTTTTTCTTGCTACATGAAAACGGGAGACAATCGCGTTATTATTGTGCCCAACAGCCATATTTATGGAGATGTGATTATTAATGCGTCTGCTAAACCCACGCGTCGCATCGATCTTACTATTGGGGTTGGTTATAATGATGACTTACAGAAGTCTGAACAACTATTGTTGCAATGCATTGCTGCTGACGAGCGTATTTTATCTGAACCAGAGGCCCTAGTCGCTGTGACCGAACTTGCAGACAGCAGTGTTAACTTTGTGGTTCGCCCATGGGTCAATGCAGCTGACTACTGGGATGTAAGGTGGCACCTTATTCGGCAAATTAAACTCACCTTTGACGCCGAGGGCATTTCTATACCCTACCCACAGCAAGACATTCATTTGCATCAAGTCCCAAAGACCTAATCAAACGGTCATATTCAGTAACCCTAGCCCATCTAAAAGGCTAGGGTTACTGAATATAACGCAAGCACAAACGACCTTAAGCCAGTTTTTTATACTTCACACGCGTAGGTTGGTGATCTTTACCTGTGCGGCTGCGATAGTCTTCGGCATATTCTGAGTAATTACCCTCAAAAAAAGATGCCTTAGAATCACCCTCGTAAGCCAATGTGTGAGTGCATACACGATCTAGAAACCAACGATCGTGAGAGATGACGATGGCTGCTCCTGGAAAGGCTAATAAGGCTTCCTCTAGGGCTCGCAAAGTTTCTACATCTAAATCGTTGGTGGGTTCGTCTAACAACAGCACGTTGCCACCCTGTTTAAGTAACTTAGCTAGATGAAGGCGGTTGCGTTCGCCACCTGAAAGGTCTTTCACAAACTTTTGTTGATCGTTGCCCTTAAAATTAAAGCGACCAGCATAAGCCCGCGAAGGCACCTGATAATTGCCTACGGTAATGATGTCATTGCCATCAGATAATTCCTCCCATACCGTTTTAGTGCCATCTAACTCACGCATTTGGTCGACGTGAGCTAATTCAACCGTGTCACCAATTTCTATCCGACCTGAGTCAGGTTGCTCAGTGCCTGTAAGCATCTTGAACAAAGTTGATTTACCCGCACCGTTGCCGCCAACAACTCCCACAATAGCACCTTGGGGCATGCTAAATTCTAGGCCTTCAACCAACATTTTATCGCCAAAGGCTTTACTGACGCCCTTCACTTCAATAACTTTGTCACCTAGGCGTGGACCAGGTGGGATATAAATTTCAGAGGTTTCGTTACGCTCTTGAAACTCCCTTGAGTTGAGTTCTTCAAAGCGCGCCAAACGGGCTTTGGATTTAGCCTGACGCCCTTTGGCATTACTGCGTACCCATTCCAATTCTGATTTAACTGCCTTTTCATGGGACGCCTGCTGTCGGCCTTCCTGAATTAAGCGTGCTTCTTTTTGCTCCAACCATGACGAATAATTGCCTTCGTAAGGGATGCCATGACCGCGATCTAGCTCTAATATCCATCCTGCTGCGTTATCCAAGAAATAGCGATCGTGGGTAATAGCCACCACGGTGCCATTATAATCCACCAGAAAGCGTTCAAGCCAAGCCACAGATTCAGCATCCAGATGGTTTGTCGGCTCATCTAGCAACAACATATCCGGTTTGTTCAAAAGTAAACGACACAGGGCTACACGGCGGCGCTCGCCACCCGACAAATGGGCTACATTTTCATCCCAAGCAGGCAAACGTAAGGCTTCAGCAGCCACTTCTAAGGTGCGTTCAAGATTGTGCGCATCACTGGCTTGGATGATATCTTCTAATTTCGCTTGCTCAGCAGCCAGAGCGTCAAAGTCTGCCTCAGGTTCTGCGTAGGCGGCATACACTGCATCTAAAGCAGTTAACGCATTTTTTGCTTCAGCCACAGCTTCCTCAACCACTTCACGCACAGTTTTAGAGTCATCCAGTTTGGGTTCTTGTTCTAGATAACCCACATTAATCCCTGGCTGTGGTCGGGCTTCACCATTAAATTCTGTATCAACACCAGCCATGATGCGCAGTAAGCTTGATTTACCAGAACCATTCAAACCTAAGACACCAATTTTAGCCCCTGGAAAAAAGGACAAAGAGATATTCTTTAAAATTTCACGCTTGGGTGGTACTACTTTTCCAACCCGATTCATCGTATACACAAACTGCGCCATGTGATTTCCTGATTAATTCAAAAATATGTTTTTATTATACCCTGAGACGTCATTAAAAGGGGAAAAGCACAGCCTTAGTATTTTACCATTTAGCCACTTGTGATTTGGTTTTCAGCCCCAAGTTAAGGAGGTACGTTATTTTTTCTTTTATTGATGTTTAAGGAATTTCTGTGTCCACTTCCCATGTTAGCTCCTCCTTGCTACCGACCCCTTATGGTACTTTTGATATGCATGGTTTTGCTGATAGTGAAACCGGTAAAGAACATCTGGCGCTGAGCATGGGTGTACTTAATAATGGTGCTCCTGTGCTAGCGCGTTTGCATTCCGAGTGTTTAACGGGTGATGCCTTATTTAGCATGCGCTGTGATTGTGGTTATCAGCTACAAGAAGCGCTCAAACGCATTGCTAAAGAAGGCCGTGGTGTGGTTTTGTACTTGCGCCAAGAAGGTCGCGGCATTGGTCTACTCAACAAAATTAAAGCCTATAACCTGCAAGACCAAGGCGCAGATACTGTAGAAGCCAACCAGCGTTTAGGCTTTGATGCGGATTTGCGTCATTATGACATGACCAAAGACATGTTAGATCACCTAGGCATCAAGGACGTCATCTTAATGACTAATAATCCCAGAAAAATCAAGGCTCTGACAGACCTTGGTATTGTGGTGACGCAACGCCAAGCCATAGAAGTAGGAGAGAATAGCCATAACACAGACTATCTGGCCACTAAGGCAAGTAAGCTTGACCACTTATTTGGCCAGTAATTGCGCCTGCCATTCGGCTACCTTCGCCACCATTGCAGTGACAGACAAGCCCGTATGGTGCAGCCCCTGATCACGACTTCCATGGGGCAAAGCAGCATCTTCATGGCCTAAACACAGCAACCTGACTTTTGATTCTTGTTGCACTAACCATTCGCTCACCGCCGAACCTGCCCCACCAATACAGCTATGATCCTCTATGGTCACAAAACCCATGTGTTGGTTTAATAGTTGGTGCAGCAGAGCCTCATCTAAGGGTTTAACAAAGCGCATATCAACCAAGGTGGCATCGTATGCCTCTGCCACCACAATTGCCTTATCTAGCAAAGCACCAAAGTTCAATACAGCAATGGCATTAGGCTTAATCGCTGTTTGCAACACCTGACCTTTACCTAACTCGATCGGAGTAACCAAGGGTAGTTCGGCAAAAGCCTCACCCCGAGGGTAACGCACTGCTGCTGGTCCCTGATGATGAAAACCAAAACTGAGCATGGCCGAAGTTTCAGCTGCACTACTTGGCGCCATCACCACCAAATTAGGCAAGCATCGCAAGAAAGCTAGATCATAAGCGCCAGTGTGGGTTGCACCGTCTTCACCGACCACGCCAGCGCGGTCAATAGCGAGCAATATATCCAAATCCTGTAACACAATATCGTGGATCAATTGATCATAACCACGTTGTAAAAAGGTAGAATAAATTGCCACTATAGGTTTAGCGCCTTCGCATGCCATACCAGCAGCTAAAGTTAGTGCGTGTTGCTCGGCTATAGCCACATCAAACAAACGATTCCCATGTTGCTGAGCAAAAGGCTCAAGCCCTGAACCACCAATCATGGCTGGAGTAATTGCCATCAATCGATCATCTGTGTGGGCTTGATCACAAACCCACTGGCCAAACACCTGGGCATAGGTGGCTCCATGCTTTGTCACCACAGTTTCAACGGGGTCAATTTTCGCTAAAGCATGGTAGCCCACTGGATCATTTTCAGCAGGTTCATAACCCTTTCCTTTGAGGGTGTGAATATGCAACAACTTGGGTCCCGGCAGTTTTTGTAGTTCTGTAATGGCGGCCATTAATTGGGTTAAATTGTGCCCATCAACAAGGCCTCGGTAAGTAAACCCGAGGGCTGTAAACCATTGTGATGGCCCACCATGGCCATGTTGGTCATCTAAAAAGGTGGCTAATCCACCTAAGTTTTCATCAATAGCCATGTCGTTGTCGTTAACAATGATAAGAGCGTTCGCTTGGCAGTGAGCCATATGATTTAATGCTTCAAAGGCCATCCCCGCAGTAAGGGCACCGTCACCGATGACAGCAACATGACGAGCCAGAGGATTTTTACTGGCCAAGACCATGCCTAATAAAGCACTAATGGATGTACTGGCATGACCCACCCCAAAAGCGTCAAATGGACTTTCTTCCCGTTTAGGGAAGGGTGCTAAACCACCAGCCTGGCGCATGGTCAACATGGCCTGCTTGCGGCCCGTGAGCATTTTATGGGGGTAGGCCTGATGACCTACATCCCAAATGAGTCGATCAGTGGGGGTATCAAGTAAATAGTGTAAGGCAATAGTGAGTTCAACGACCCCTAGGCCTGCACCCAAATGGCCCCCTGTTTGACCCACACTATATAACAAGGCCAAACGTAATTCATAAGCGAGCTGTGGTAATTGCGCAGGCTTTAGCCGACGCAAATCATGCACACCCTCGATTTTATCAAACAAAGGGGTGATAGGCATTTGCTTTGGGATGTGAAGAATATTAGGCAACATGCTTCTAGTGCTTGCGAGTAACGATAAAGTCTGCCAACCACACCAAGGGCTGAGCGGCTGCACCAAATTCTGCAACAGATTCTTGGGCCTGTTGATGCAACTCAAGCAGATGCTGTTTAGCAGCCGTCATACCCAACAGCGCAGGATAGGTCGATTTATCATTCATTAAGTCCGACCCTTGGGCTTTACCTAAGGTGGCCGTCTCACCCTCTATATCCAAAATGTCGTCTTTTACCTGAAAAGCTAAGCCGATGGCTTGCCCATAAGATCTTAAATGAAGCCGCTGTACATCACTAACCTGCACTTGCGCCAAAGCTCCGATTTCTATACTGGCCACAATTAAAGCCCCTGTTTTTAAACTATGCAAGCGTTCCAACTGAGCCAAACTAACAGCATCATGGGCGGCCGCCATGTCCAAAATTTGCCCAGCCACCATACCTTCAGCACCTGCAGCTTGTGCCAAACAGGTCACCATAGCTAAACATTGTTGGGCATTCATGTGAGGGCCTTGTGCACTAGCGAGTAATTCAAAAGCCAAAGCCTGCAGGGCATCACCTGCTAGAATCGCGGTGGCTTCGTCAAAAGCAATATGGCAACTAGGCTGACCACGGCGTAAGGCATCGTCGTCCATAGCAGGCAGATCATCATGAATCAAAGAATACGCGTGCATGGCTTCAACTGCTGCGGCTAGGGGGTCTAAGCTTGTATGATCGACACCACATGCGCGGGCAGCACCATACACCAAGGCGGCTCTGACTCGCTTACCACCACGAACGGCACTATAGGCCATGGCTTGGGATAAAACACCACTGGCACGACGCTGGTTAATGGCCGTGTTTAGGTATTGCTGCACACGGTTTTGAGAATGGTTGAGAAAGTCGTCTAATGAATCAAAGTCCAAGTTTAAGATTCCTTACTGAAAGGCTGCTCAACCACTCGACCCTGAGCGTCTTGCATCAACAAGTTAACCTTTTGTTCGGCTTGCGCCAAAGCGGCTTGGCAGCCACGGGTCAACGAAATGCCTCGTTCAAAAGCAGCTAAGGAGTCTTCTAAGGTGAGATCACCCTGCTCCATTTGCTGCACTAAAGTTTCTAACTCAGCCAAAGAGGCTTCAAAATCAAATGCAATGGCAATTTTTTCTTTAGTCATGACTATAATCCCAAGACCAAACCACGGGGCATACCATAGCTTGATGCTAAATTTTGTATCACCAGCATGTCCACTAAATTAATCATAATGAACACCAGGATGGGTGAAAAGTCTAAGCCGCCAAGATTAGGCAGCATGCGCCTTGCTGGACTCATCACTGGTTCCGTGAGTTGATGCAGTAAAAAAGCCCCAGGGTGCTTTGTTTGAGGCGCCAGCCAACTCAAAACAATACTTGCAAGAATGGCAAAGAATAACAAATCTAGCACTTGAGAGGCTAAACCGATAATACTCCATGCTGCCAAGTCCAGCGGATTAGGTAGCCCAAAACCTGCAATGATTAACACGACTAGAATTAATAACATCTGGACAAAAAAGCCGAGTACTAGAGTGGCTATGCTAAAACGACCCGTGCGCGGCATCACCTTTTGTAACACTGCCACAAAGGGTTGGGTTAACTTGACTACAGCTTGGGCAATCGGGTTATAAAAATCAGCCTGAGCCAACTGCAACATAAACCGTACGATTACCATAGTGAGGTAAAGCCCAAAAACTGTTTGTACTAAAAAAACACCTGCATTTGTCATGATCAAACAACGCCCTGAATCAACTTGTGTAAACCGTTGTTAATAGTGTCTCATATTGAGTGCATTGAGACTACTAAGGATGCGTGCTTAACTCTCACAAGGTTCAGCATTTTACCAAAAAAATATGACTAAATAACTAACCTGCGAATGCGCATGTATAAACCCGTACATCGCCAGAACCAACCCCAAAATTTAACGACCTCATGGCTTTTGCAAGTTGTTGGCTTGTCTTTTTTGGACTCGGTTTATCTTTTACTTTCAGCCGCGAATCGCGCACAATTGAAATCTCGTCAAACCTGCCACCCAATCACATCTAGGAAACCCACCTAACATGACAACTATCCGCCATTTGAGCCTTATATGTGGTTTATTATTTGCGTCGCTGACCCTTCCCATTCATGCAGAACAAGCTATTCAAAGCCAAAATTATGCCATTCACTACAATGCCTTTAATACCATGATTGTGTCACCTGAAGTGGCTCAAACCTATGGCTTTACGCGAGCAAGAAACCGTGCATTATTAAACATTTCCATCATTGACAATACCACTAAAGAACCATTACCCGCCATGGTTACGGGCACCCGCACTAACATCGTAGGGCAGCTAATAAAGTTAGAATTTATACAAGTTAAAGAAAAAAATGCCATTTATTATATCGCTCCCTTGCGTTTTACTGAAGGCGAGATGTGGCGTTTTGACCTACAGATACAACCCGATCTGAAGAGTGATGCCATTCCCTTAAAGTTCAGCCAAAGCTTCTATTTAGAGCAGTAACCTACTCAAAATAGCGCAATAAGTCATTTAGAAAACGCCACCCTAAAGGACTAGCTTGAAGCCGATCTGGCTGCATCAAACCCGCCTTTCTGGCTGCAGCAATCGAAGGTTCTGCATGTGCCAAGGATTGTCCTGTAAGGGCTAAATAATTAGCTGTAGGGACGCCATTTTGTAACCGAAGAATGTTCATAAAGAACTCCAATTTAATTTCTTCTGGCGCGACATAATGGCTTGAACTCAGAGCAGATATAGCGGCCATATAAGCTTTAGGTTGGCGCAGTTTTGCGCGCCGCTGTATGATCATGGCCCCATCATGCCAAGCACTTATTTTGCCATGGGCCCCAGCGCCTGCGCCGATATAATCCCCAAAATTCCAATAATTGACATTGTGTTGTGCTTGGCTACCCCGTTTGGCGTAGGCCGAGATTTCATACTGGCTCAAGCCAGCAGCTTCAATAAGTAACTGCCCTTGATCTTGGATCTCAGAAAGAATATCTTCATTGGGTAAATTAGGAGGACGGCTATGAAACTCAGTATTAGGCTCAATGGTCAGTTGATACCAAGATAAATGGTCCGTACCAAAATCTAAGGCTTGATCTAGGTCAGCAAGGCCCTGCTTCAAGTTCTGCCCCGGCAGCCCATGCATCAAATCTATATTAATGCGTTTAAAGCCTAATGATTGGGCTTTACTGATGGCCAGCTTAGCTTGTCCAGCACTATGAATCCGCCCTAAGGCGTTTAAGCATTGATCATCAAAACTTTGCACACCAATAGATAAGCGATTCACACCCTGCTCAAGAAAACCTGCAAATTTCATTTGTTCAAAGGTGCCTGGATTGGCTTCTAAGGTCACCTCCATATTACTTTCACAGGTAATATTAGCTTTGACAAAAGTCAGAATTTCACCAATGCCTGCGGCACTCATTAAGCTAGGCGTGCCACCACCAAAAAAAATACTATGTAAGGTACGGCCACTCACCGTTGCCAGTTCAGTGGCTAAGTCGCTCAGCAACGCATTAAGATATAAGGCTTCGGGAATGGCCTCTCCACCATCAGTTGCGTGGGAATTAAAGTCACAATAGGGGCACTTACGCACACACCAAGGAACATGAATATACAGACTCAAAGGAGGCAACACGCTTGATGACTGGGGCAATGATGGGGGCATATTTAGGGACACAATAAAGGGTAACGGCATTAAGCTTCAGCTAAGGCTCGTTGCAAAATAGCTAAGGCTTGGCCACGATGACTCATGGTAATTTTCTCACTAGATGTTAACTGTGCAGCACGACAGCCTTGGTCTAACACTTGAAAAATAGGGTCATAACCAAAACCATGATCCCCTTGCGCACTCTCCATAATCACACCTTCCCATGCTGCTTGGCAAATGAGCGGAGTGGGATCTAAAGCGTGACGCATATACACCAAAACACATTGAAATCGAGCCGTGCGCTGGTGTGCTGGGGTAGTGGCTAAGTTAGCGATAAGGTGGGCGCAATTAGCCACATCCTTGGCTTGTCCCTTTAAGTTTGAACCTGCATAGCGGGCTGAATAAATACCAGGGGCACCACCTAAGGCATCAACTTCTAAACCTGAATCATCAGCTAAAGCAGGCAAGCCCGATGCTGATGCAGCATGGCGCGCTTTAAGAATTGCATTTTCTACAAACGTAAGGCCAGTTTCTTCCACTTCTTGTGAAATAAATTGGTCTTGTGGCACCAGTTCTATACCTAATCCGCTTAAGTGCTGACCAAATTCTTTTAGCTTACCTGCATTGCCACTTGCCAAAACGACTTGCTTCATTGTTGCGCCTTACAAAAGAAGAGAGGGAGGGATCAAAGTGCAGAGCAAACCCATAGCACCAGCGCATCAGCTTCGCTGGTGGAAACCACTGCGTGACCCATGGTGCTGTCAAAATAGGTACTGTCACCTTCGCTCAGGGCTAAAGGCTCATACTCTTCAGTGTACACCAATATGTCCCCTTCCAGCACTAGCAATAACTCCTCTCCTTCATGTTTTACCCAGCCACCAAATTCTTCTAACGTACGCGCACGCACGCGACTTTTAAAAGGCACCATGCGTTTAGAGTCAAGTTCAGTGGCCAATAACTCATGTTCATAGGTCGCCGTCAGATGTTCGCGGCCTTGCTGTCTTTTAGTGACTGTCCGGCGGCCAGAAATGCGCACTTCTTTCACTGGAGCGAACAACTGGGGCATGTCGATACCTAATCCAACAGCCAGTTTTTGCATCAGATTAAAGGTCGGTGAAAGTTGGTTGTTTTCCATTTTTGACAAGGTGGATTGAGCAACACCTGTGACTTTGCTAGCTTGCTGCAAGGTCATTTGCCGATCTTTGCGCAAAGCCCTTAAGCGCTCACCGAAGTCACTTTGCTGAGCCACAGGACTGGAAATAGCAGGCAATATGCCTGCTTCAGGGCGCAATGTAGACATGAGTTACTCCATCCAGTTAACAGTTGGTTACGTTGACTGCAAGGCCGCCACGAGATGTTTCTTTATATTTATCCTGCATATCAGCCCCAGTTTCACGCATGGTTTTAATCACATCATCCAATGATACCAGATGTTCGCCATCACCTCTCATCGCCATATGGGCTGCATTAATCGCTTTAATAGAACCCATGGCATTGCGTTCAATGCAAGGTACCTGAACTAAGCCTGCAATGGGGTCACAGGTTAGACCTAAGTTATGTTCCATACCAATTTCAGCGGCATTTTCAACTTGTTCAGGAGTACCACCAATGACTTCAGCTAAACCCGCAGCAGCCATAGCACAGGCACTACCCACCTCGCCTTGACATCCCACTTCTGCACCTGAAATAGACGCATTCAATTTACATAAAATACCCACAGCCGCCGCCGCTAGGACAAAATTAACAATGCCCTCGTCGTCGGCTGATGGATAGAAATTATCGTAGTAATGCAATACCGCCGGAATAATACCCGCAGCACCATTGGTGGGCGCAGTAACGATGCGACCACCCGCCGCATTTTCTTCGTTCACAGCCATGGCATAGAGATTAACCCAATCCATTGCCGACAATTGTGGCGTAATCACTTTCACAGAACCCAAGCTGCTGAGTTTTTGATACAAATCTGCAGCACGGCGCTTTACATTAAGCCCCCCAGGTAATATGCCTCCAGTGTGGCAGCCGTTATGCACGCATTGCTGCATCACCTTCCACAGATGTAAAATCTCACTTCTCACTTCGTCTTCAGTGCGCCAAGTCTTCTCATTTTCCATCATCACTTGACTAATACTCAGGCTCTGGGCTTTGCAGTGAGCAAGGAGCTCAACGGCCGTAGTAAATGGAAATGGAACTTTGGGTTGATCATCATCAATGGGTAATTCGTCAGCCTTTGCGGCTATCTCGTCTACCACAAACCCTCCACCTATGGAGTAATAAGACACCTCCAAAAGTATTTCACCAGCCGCATCAAAAGCACTCATCGTCATACCATTAGGATGGTAAGGTAGCGACTCTTCTAGGTTAAGAATAATATCCCGGTGCTGAATAAACTCGATATCATGCTCGCGTTTAAGGGGTAAACGCTCATTGCGACAAATTTCATCTAACATGGGCTGCACTTGGGGTGGGTCTATGGTGTCTGGCGCTTCACCCAACAAGCCAAGGATGACAGCAATATCACTCGCATGACCTTTGCCCGTAGCACCAAGAGAACCAAACAGCTCACCTTTTACTCGGTTCACTTGGGATAGCTTTTGCTCGCTTTTGAGCTGTTCTACAAAGCTTAAGGCAGCACGCATAGGACCTACCGTGTGGGAACTAGACGGGCCAATACCAATTTTTAGCAAGTCAAATACGCTTAAGCTCATGATCAATACCTTTCGTGTGGTCAGACCACTCGGTTAGTTTATTAACCTCGGACTATCGCCTATAAGTCCATGCACCGTCTATCTTGGTGCGACATGGAAGTAGCTTTAAGCTCCAGACTCGTATTGATTTGACACAGAAGCGCAGTATTGACTTAAAATTATCCCAATTGATGTGGTTTAGGCACTAATAAATTCATTTCACTGAGCAAGGCCGAGGCACTGTAGCTTTGCCTATGAATCATAAAGCAGAGCTACTTAACTGTTTGCACTTAGTCCCGTTGTTCTGGCCAAAATATCAACACCTTGTTGCTTCCAAAAGTGTAGCAAGTCGATAAAAATCCAATTTTCAGCAAGTTTGTCTGCTTTTCGACGGTAAATATCAATAATGCGCATCTCGCCGCGCTTACCTGTAGCAGGCATGCCCATGAAACCTCCCGTGGGCTCTAACGTTAAATTAGGCCATCCAAAAAACCCACCAAACTCACCCTCTGCCAAGCGACAAACATGGCCATTAAAAATACGGTCTTTGAAACCCGCTCTAAATGGGCCCGCATGCTGTTGCGCATAACGTTCAATGGTATAGGCCGCACCGATACCTGTGGGCCCCCACCAAAGCATGTCCTCATGCCAACTGAGGCGCAATTCGTCTTGCAAGGATAGGGGTTGCTCCCAGTTTCCTAAAGCGTTAATCATGTGATTGATTGCGGCCAAGGTTTTTTCTCCTTCAGTCACATCTTGCTCATCGAACATCAGCCCTGTATGGGTCATAGGCCCAGGTTGCACCAGTTGAGCAGCAGTTTGTAAGGCAAAGGGCTGCAGACCCGCTTGTACCATTAAGTGTGGAATATCAAAATACATGGCCGTTTCAGTAATCTTGCCATCTTGCACTTTATTGAATTCACAGTAACGCAACATGGTTAATTTACCAGTAGCTGCAATGCCTAACCAAGGTTGGTCAAATAAGCCCATTAAGTGTCCCATAGAGACCACCCAGATAGACTCAAAGCCGTCCATTTCGTTGCGCCCCGCCATAAACACGTCCTGACGACGCTGCAGGTGCGTTAACGCCAGCCTTAGGGGCTGCCAAAATAGCTGCGTCACTTGCTCGACTGACGTTTGTTCGTTAAAGGGATGGTAACCACGCCACAAATAGTCGTTACTGGTATAACGTCGCATGATGCCATCTAACGCATCTGGGGCGGCGTTATCCAAATGCTGATAAAAATCAACAACACAGGCTTTGGCTGCTTGAATATCATTTTTCATATCAACTCTACTACCCTTTTACCGCACCCGCTGTTAAGCCAGATACAATTTGACGCTGGAAGAACATTATTAGAATAAATAATGGGATCATCGCTGATACCACAGCAGCAACTGCGAACATGACATTACCTTCAACTTGCGTGGTACCTAAAAAGCTGGCAATCTTTGGTATCATCGTTTGATTCTCTTGGCTTAGCAAAGAGGCAGTAACAGCGAAATCGTTGTAGGCCAGTAAAAAGCTAAACAGCCCGGTCGTGACCACACCAGGCCACATAACCGGTATGATAACGTGGCGGAACGCTTGAAAACGGGTGCAGCCATCAACCATGGCACTCTCATCCATGTCTTTGGGTATGTTCAAAAAGAACGAATGCAGCATCCATAGAGTGAAGGGCTGGTTAATAGCCACTAGAACAACAATCGAGGTCGGTAAATAACCCCAAATATTCCACTCGAAAAATGGTAACAAATAACCTGACACCAAAGTAATATGAGGCATTGCTCGAAATACTAGTGCAAGCATCAAGATCCAGAAAGAATATTTAAAGCCCGACCGAGCCAAGGCATAACCACCCAAGGTGCCCAAGGTAAGTGAAATGATTACAGTAGAAACAACAACAATGGTGGTGTTAATTACAGATTCACCAAAACCTTGCTCTATCCAAGCACCATAGTAGCCGTTAGTAGTGAAAAAACCACCAGTTTCAAACATAGTACGGACCCCATAAAGGGCATTAGTCCAATCTGCTTTAGAGAAAAAATCTCCCTGTACTTTAAAGGAACCCCATAGGGTCCATAAAAAGGGCCCGGAGGCAATTATCACCCACAGCATAACAAATGCAGTGGAAACGATGGCAAGAGTGTTAGATCGGCGCTGAGCTAGGTTGGGCATGGAATGCTCCTTGTGTGGCTTTGTGAGCGCCCTAGCGGGCTGTGCGGTTAAAGTCGCGCCAAGTTTTAATCAGCACGGGTAACAATAGAATTGCAACACCCACAATAGTAAGCATAGACGTGGCAGCTGCGGAACCAAAGAGTTGAGTGTCTGATGTTAAGTCTTTATAAATGATCCAGCTCAATGACGTCGCACTGGCCTCAGAGGCAAAACTAACAATGGGCTCAAACACGCGAAAGTTATCCATCAATTGCATCAAGGTAATAAATACGACCAAAGGCTTCATATAAGGCACCACGACATAACGGATACGTTGCCAACGATTAGCCCCATCAATAGTAGCGGCTTCAAGTGTATCGGCAGGTACAGTCTGTAAACCCGCGTAAAACACAATAAAGGAAAATGGCGCTGAGTGCCAAATGCCATAGACTATGAGCATCATCCACGTCAAGGCAGGAGAGGCTTTTAAAGATAAATTAGGATCATTAAAAAGAGTTTGAATTGAGCCTCCAATAATGCCATCTCCATCGACCATCCAAAACAAAATTAATGACCCAATAAGGGGGGTTACAATCATAGGCAGCAGCGACACAAAAATAGTAGGGCCCTTGGCAAACTTGGGTAGTGAATTAACTCCTAACGCGATAGCCAGGCCTAATATAATGACAAAAGGGGTGACTACAAAGGTATAGGTTAGCGTGAAAAAAAGGGCTTTATAAAAGGGTAGGTTGAGTATTTTTTTTATAAAATCAGTCATATTCTCGCTGATTTCCCAAGCTAAACTGACCTCATCAAAAGCAAGATGGCTCCGATTAGTATAGTTGTCAAACCCACTGAACTGTCCTAGTGGCCGATCCGACCTTAGTTGATCTGTGGCGGCAACGTCAATAGTGGTTATTTTTTTACATCCAAATGGCCCACAATTTTCTGAGCTGATCAGCACCTTTTCGTGCTCGACGTGCAGTGACTGGACTATTACAGAAATTACTGGCAAGGCAATAAACAGCACCATGGCCAACAGTGACGGAATAATAAACCAAAAAAAAGTACGATGGGGCATGAAAGGGTTCCGGTTTATATAATGGGCTAATGTAAAAGGGGCTAAATAAAAGAAAGGGGGCAAAGGCGCTTGGCCTTGCCCCCCCAATAAGCTAACTAACTAAATTTAGCCGCTTTTATAAATAACCTTTTTCTGTAGCGGCCGCGTTGTAGGCTGCTTCCATATCTGATAATGCCTGCTCAGCACTTTCAGTTCCTTGTAGGAATTCAGAAAGCTCCGAACCTGCTGCGCCGTGTAAAGCTCCCATAAACGGCATCATAGGGTATGGTGCAGCGCCATTCATAGCGGTTGCATTTACGCCAGAAGCAGCTTTGCTTGGTTTATAACCATCGATTAACCAAACAGTTGCATCATTGTTTGCCTGCACCATTTCAGGAGAGATACCATTCATCATCGCCATAAAGCTTGCTTCAGCATCAGCATCAGACACGTTTTTAGAAATCACAAAACCATCCCACCAAAGAGAAGAGGCTGGTATGTTACTACCATTAAAACTGGGAGCTGCAGCAAAATCAGTATTCATAACAACTTCTTCGGTCGAGCCCTCATCATCCAACACGCCTTTTGTCCGAGAGCCCCACATGGTGGCTAATGCCAACTTATCACCTTCCCAGAGCGCTTGTGTAGCGTTAGAGTCAAAGGTTAAGAAATCTGGATGCGAGTAGCTAACTAGCTGCTTCAGCATCTCTAACGTTGCAACCCCATGGGCATTGTTAATAGCCACTTCAGCCGTGCCTGGCTTGAACATGTCGGCACCCGTTCCAAGGTACATGTTGACAAATTCTTCACCTAGGTTCCATCCCGCCTTCGTATTAAGTGCAACTGGATATTCCATAAGCCCAGCGTCACGAATCCTCTTAGCGGCAGTCAATACCTGCTCATAGGTTTGTAATTCATCTACACTCATATTCACTTTGGATAGAATATCTGACCGGTAGAATAGGTGCTGCGCGTTGGCCATAAAGGCTACTGCCATTACTTTGCCATCAACCGTCACCAACTGTGATTTATTCAAGCTTGAACCATATTTAGCAACGAGTTCGTCCAATGGCCTGACAAGATCATCATTCATTAGGGTGACTAGCGTTGCATTTGACACGGTTAAGGCGGTGTATTCAGCTGGATTTGCAGTTAAGGCTGGTACCATTAGATCTTTGTAGTCTTTGTTGTGGTTTTTAGTCACTGCCACACCATCACCTGCGCACTCTTCGGCTGCAGAAAAAACTGCATGCAATGCAGGGAAGTCGTTACCCAAAATACTCACATTGGCATTGCCATTGATGCCACAGCCAGCAAAAGCTGAAGAGCTAGTTAAAACAGCCGCTGCAGCTGCAGTGAGTGCTATCGTTTTTATTGTGCCCATAATGAACGCATCCTTTTAAGGTTTATTAGTTTGAGACCAATGTGGCCTAATTATGCATCAGCATGCTGCCATATCACCCTCGTAAAATGATAGTAAATTACATGCGTATTCAAAATACTACTATTTTTGGGCATCGGTTGGCAATAGCTTTAGGCAATAGAAGCTCTTTTATTCAATTAAAAAATAATAACATATTGTTTTATATATATTAAAAAATATAACATTACTATTTTATAAATTTAAAAAATTCAATAAGGCTATTTTAATTCACGAATTTTATCTTTAAATGGAACCTTCAAGTGAGCAAAAGGCTTGAAAATATGCATAAAAGATGATAATTTTTGAATACGTATGAAATTAAGTTGATCACTATGGCTAAAATACAGTTAAGCAACATAGGTAAGTGCTGGGGAAGTTTTGTTGGGGTAGACAACTTCGACCTGACCATCGCTGATAAAGAATTCCTAGTACTTTTGGGACCCTCTGGTTGTGGTAAAACCACCACCATGCGCATGATTGCAGGCCTAGAGGATGCCACTGAAGGCGAAATTATCATTGACGGGCAAGTCGTCAATGAGCTCGACCCAAAGGATCGAGACGTAGCCATGGTATTCCAAAGTTATGCCCTTTATCCCAACATGGACGTGTATGAAAACATTCGCTTCCCACTCAAGGTACGCAAGACTCCCAAATCTGAGCATCATGAGCGGGTGATGAAAGCGGCAGCCATGGTTGAATTAGAAGATTTTTTACATCGTAAACCGGCTGAGTTGTCAGGAGGACAGCGCCAGCGAGTCGCCCTAGCCAGAGCGATCGTCCGCAAGCCAAAAGTATTTCTGATGGATGAGCCCTTGTCAAATTTAGATGCCAAGCTACGGGTTTCTACGCGGGCTCAAATCAAGAATTTATCCCATGAGCTTCAAGTCACGACCATTTATGTCACCCATGACCAAATAGAAGCCATGACATTGGCTGATCGAGTGGTAGTCATGAATAAGGGCATAGTCCAGCAAGTAGGCACTCCCACTGACATCTACGACAATCCAGCTAATACTTTTGTGGCTAGCTTTATTGGCTCACCGGCGATGAACCTAGTGGATGGCGCCCTCGAAGCGGGCACGTTTAAAGCTCAAAATATGCAAGTAGCCGGCTTTGATCAGTTCCCAGATGGACCGGTGACCTTGGGCTTTCGGGCTGAAGATGCCAGTGTTTCAAACACTGCAGCAGAACTCAACATACAGGTTTACTCTTTGGAACTCCTTGGCGACTCTACTATGGTCACGGCGCGTGTTGGTGAGAGCTTAGTTGCTGTTAAGTCATCGAAAGACTATAGCGTTGCCATCGGTGCTGAGGTGGGTATCCACATTTCTGCCAGCATATGTCACCTATTTGATACCCATAGCGGCCAACGTTTTGAGGAGCATCAACCATGAAAGGTAGTCGCCCAATCCAGGCTGCACTGAGTCGTGACACTGACATGTCGAAAACAGAGGCGACGCAAAAAGTCATCGAATCTATGGTGGATGGCTTGAATGACCATCGCATTGCAGATATCGGTGAGTTTTTTAGCCAGACTTTTAGCTGGATGGGTAATCAAGGTTGTGGGACCAAACAGGGTTTGAAAGAATTTCAAAAAAACTGGCAACAGCCTTTTCAAGCGGCGTTTTCTGACAAAATTTGTGTCGATGAAGCCCGGCTATACATGGGTGAATGGGCCGCAGCATTTGGACGTCAGGAAGCCACCCATAGTGGCACTTTTATGGGCATAAAAGCCACTGGTGCAAAGGTAGAAATTCGCTACATGGATTTCTGGAAAGTAATGGATGGCAAAATTTGTGATAACTGGGTCATGGTTGATTTTCCTCATGTACTGGCTCAGTTAGGGGTTGATGTATTTAATGGCGAAGGCTGGGAAGCTTTCGATCTGGGTGAAAAACAAGCGCCACAAGCAAAACAGACGAGGAATTAAGAATGGCCATTACTTATTTAAAACACGCTAAACCAGACGCTGATAAGGCCCAAGATGATGCACAAACTCGAGCTGTGGTAGAAACAACATTAGCCGACATCGAAGCTCGAGGTGATCAGGCAGTAAGGGACTTAGCGCAGAAATTTGATCAGTACACACCCTCATCTTTTCGGTTATCTGAAGAACAAATACACAAGATCATAGCCAAAGTGCCGGCCCGTGATATGGAGGACATTAAGTTTGCCCAGCAGCAAGTACGAAACTTTGCTCAAGTGCAACGTGACTCTATGCTGGATGTTGAAGTAGAGACTTTGCCCGGCGTCATTTTGGGACATAAACACATCGCCGTGCAATCGGTAGGTTGTTATGTGCCTGCGGGCAAGTTTCCCATGGTAGCCTCTGCACACATGTCCGTGGCGACCGCTAGTGTAGCTGGAGTGCCTCGCATTATTGCCTGCACTCCGCCGTTTAATGGAGAGCCCAACCCTGCTGTCGTTGCAGCCATGCACTTAGGGGGTGCCCATGAGATCTATGTTATTGGGGGTATTCAGGCCGTTGGGGCCATGGCCATAGGCACAGAGACCATAGAACCCGTGCATCTACTCGTTGGCCCAGGTAATGCCTTTGTTGCCGAGGCAAAGCGACAATTATTTGGACGCGTCGGTATTGATTTGTTTGCTGGACCAACGGAAACAATGATTATTGCTGACGATACAGTGGACGCAGAAATGTGCGCCACAGATATGTTGGGACAAGCTGAGCATGGTTATAACTCACCAGCAGCCTTGGTGACAACTAGCCAAGCTTTAGCAGAGGCTACCTTGCTGGAGATAGATCGAATCTTACAGATTTTGCCCACTGCTGATACAGCCTCTGTAAGTTGGCGCGATTACGGTGAAATCATTTTGTGTGATACCCATGCAGAAATGTTGCAAGTCTCTGAGCAAAAAGCCTATGAACACGTGCAAGTGATGACCGATCGTGATGATTGGTATCTTGAGAATATGACCTGTTACGGTGGCCTATTCCTGGGGCCACGAACTAACGTTTCCAACGGTGATAAGGTGATCGGTACTAACCACACCCTCCCTACCCGAAAGGCTGGACGTTATACTGGTGGCTTATGGGTGGGTAAATACCTAAAGACCCATAGCTATCAAAAAATAACCTCTGACGAAGCGGCAACCATGATCGGCGAGTATGGTTCCCGCTTATGCATGTTGGAAGGGTTCGTGGGGCACGCTGAACAATGTAACTTAAGAGTCCGCCGCTACGGCAAAAAGCATGTACCCTATGGTACAGGGGCCCAGTAATGACTAATGGGGCGCATAACAAAGCTATTTTGGAGCCTCTATTAAGGGCCATGCAGGACTTTGAAGCCCCTCAAGTGCAAAGTCTACTGCAGGAATTAATGGCCCATGATGCAGTGGCGCATATGTGCTTACCCTTTAATGATGTGACAGGTCCTAAAGCGCTCTATGAAACCTGTTATCAACCGTTACTGAGGGCTATGCCTGACCTTGAAAGGCGCGACTTTATCATCTTGGCTAGCACCTCTTCAGAAGGGCATGAATGGTTGGGGTGCGCAGGCCATTACGTTGGCACGTTTGTGGCTCCTTGGTTGGATATACCCCCCACAGGGCATATGACCCACATGCGCTTGCATGAATTTTACCGCTTTGAGAAAGGCAAAATAGTTGAAATTCAAGCCATTTGGGATATCCCAGAAGTGATGTTGCAAGCTCGAGCGTGGCCTTTGGCTCCATCCCTAGGCTGGGAAGGTTTTATTCCGAGTCCTGCCAGCCAAGATGGCTTATGCATAGAGGATAAATTTGAAGGACAAGGCCAAGCGAATGCTGATTTAGTGATTGATATGCTCCAACACCTGGTACGTCATCCTGCAGAGGGTGGCCCTGCAGTTATGCAATTAGAACGCTTTTGGCACCCTCGGATGAATTGGTATGGCCCAGGTGGCATTGGCACCACTAGGGGCATTGCAGGTTTTCGTAATTGGCATCAGATACCGTTTTTAAAGGCCATGCCAGATCGTGGGCAACAGACTCAAGAGGTCGCCTCACATTTATTCGGTGAGGGTCAATATGTCGCAGTCACAGGATGGCCCAACATGCGCCAAACACTAACACACGATGGTTGGCTGGGTATTGCGCCAGCAGGCCAAGAGGTGAGTTTGCGTAGTCTTGACTTTTGGCGTGTGGAGCGCGGACTTATAAGAGAAAACTGGGTACTCATAGACCTACTGGATGTATATCGTCAGCTTGGTATCGATGTTTTTGCACGTCTACGTGAGTTCAACAAAGCGCATAGTGTCAACCATATAACCCCCTTCGTTTTAGAGACTTGATATGCGATTACTCAAACGCGCTGACTTTAGTTTAGTAGGTCATATGGTGTTGATTATGAGCGCGTTTTTATCCTTTTTAGGTATTGGTACAAGTATTGGTGCAGCGCATGAGTAAAGATAAAGTAACCTCGCAACAAGTGGCTGACCTGGCAGGTGTGAGCCAGTCTGCGGTCAGCAGAGTTTATACCTCAGGGGCTTCCGCCTCGAAAAAGACCATTGATAAAGTCCATAAAGCCGCTGCTGAATTAAACTATCGGCCTAACGTTTTAGCCAGAGCCATGGTATCGGGTAAGAGTCGCATTATTGGCTTGGTCGTTGCCTACTTAGAAAACCAATTTTATCCAACAGCCATAGAAAAATTATCGACTCAGTTACAAGAAAAAGGCTACCATGTTCTAATTTTTATGGCTTCCAAAACAGCCGGCAACATTGACTCTGTGGTTGAAGAAATCCTTGACTACCAAGTTGATGGCATTATTGCTGCCTCAGTTGCATTGTCGTCAAAACTGGCTGATCGATGCCACTCAGCGGGAGTACCAGTGGTGCTGTTTAACCGCACCCAAGACGATGAAGCTTTATCCTGCGTGACCTCTGATAATTTTAATGGCGGGGTAAAAGCGGCGCGCTTTTTGTTAGCGGGTGGGCATAACAAGTTAGGCTACATTGCAGGTTGGGAAGGCGCATCAACTCAGCGTAATCGTGAATTTGGCTTTACCGCTGCCCTGCAACAAGCTGGGGTCAAACTGCATGCTCGAGAGGTAGGTGACTTTTCTATGGAGCAGGCCAGTGCAGCCACCCGCAGAATGTTTGCAGACAACCCCCCTGATGCGGTATTCGTAGCTAACGACCATATGGCGTTAGCCGTCATGGACACCTTGCGTTTTGAGTTAGGTTTTAATATTCCTAAAGATGTGTCGTTGATTAGCTACGATGATGTTCCTGCAGCTGCATGGCCCGCCTATAACCTAACCACAGTGCGCCAGCAAGTTAATCAAATGGTGCAAGAAACAGTGCGTATATTGATGGAGCAAATTGCGGGCAATAGCTTGCAAAGCCAGCGCATATCGATTGGCTCACCAATTATTGTAAGGGGTACTGCTCGCATACCAAAAGGATGGCAACCATGAAGGGTTTTGACAGTAAATTTAAGGATTTCCCAGACTATATTTTGGGCATCACACAAGAAATTTGGGAACAGCGCGGCTTAGCTACCTTGCATCACTATTACGCGGCCGACATTCCAGTGCGCTCTCCAGGCTCTATGGTAGTGGGTAATCAAACTGTAATTGCAGCGACCATGGCTACCTTAGCCGAATTCCCTGACCGACAGTTATTGGGTGAGGATGTAATTTGGTCTGGAAGCCCTGAAGAGGGCATGCTTTCCTCTCACCGTATTCTCACCACAGCCACCCACCTCGGTAATGGTGTGTATGGCGCGGCTTCTGGTAAGGCCCTTAAATATCGCGTGATTGCCGATTGCCACGCCATTAACAATCAGATTAATGATGAATGGCTCATTCGTGATCAAGGCGCCGTTGTCCGTCAGTTAGGGCTAGACCCAAAAGACTATGCCCAAGATTTAATCGACCGTGAAGGTGGCCCTGAAAACTGCGTGCAGCCGTTCACACCTGCCATTGACCAACCGGGCCCATACCGAGGTCAAGGTAACCAAGAGGAGTTTGGTGAAAAATATGCATCCATATTGCAGCGCATTATGGCTGCTGAAGTGAGTTGCATTCAATCCCAATATGACCGAGCCTGCCAGTCTGAGTATCCAGGCGGTGTTAGTACTCACTCCTGGGGGCCAATAGAGCGTTTTTGGATGGGTTTAAGAGCGAGCTTCCCGAGTGCCACATTCACCATCGATCACCAAATTGGTCGCCAAGATCCATTGATGCCGCCCAGAGCTGCCATCCGTTTTAGTTTGCAGGGTAAGCATGAGGGCTGGGGCAGTTTTGGTAAACCCACGGGTGCTGACGTGTATATTATGGCTGCCGCTCATGTTGAGTTTGGTCCATATGGGATCAGACGCGAATTTGTTGTGTTTGACGAAACCTCGATTTGGAAACAAATTTTAATGCAAACGGCTTAATTTTAATGACATTGCCCAATAGGATAATTGTATGACTGAACCAGTCCTTGTTCGCTATGGTGAACTAAAGCCATGCCGGAGTGCATTTATTGATGCCCATACGCCAGGTTCCGAACAAAAAGAAAACTTCACCATAATAGGTGCTGGAGTGGCAGAAAGCCCAGATCAACATGTGCACATTAAAGCCACGCCAGGCTTTAACATTGGTGCAGCTGGCCAGCCTCCCAAATGTGTTAACTCCCTGCATTACCACAACAGTGCAGAAGTGTTTTTTATATTGCGCGGTAAATGGCGTTTTTTTTGGGGCTTAAACGGCGATGCAGGCGAAGTAATATTGCAAGAAGGTGATCTCATCAGCATGCCCACACGTATCTTTCGTGGCTTTGAAAATGTGGGTACAGATTATGGCATGATCATGGCTATACTGGGTGGAGATGATGCCGGTGGAGGTGTTATTTGGGCGCCACAGGTGCTCGAAAATGCCTTAGCACATGGTTTGGTATTAAGTGAAAAAGGCGTGCTTTATGACACTAAAAAAGGCGAAACTTTACCCATAGGTGAGCAGCCAATGCCACCACTCACCCCTAAGCAGTTGGCTGATATTGTTGAATTGCCTGTTGAAAGCCTCATCCCCCAATATGTGGCACGGTACTGGGACATGGTGGCCTTAGCCAAGCATAAGCCCTGTCAGGTGATCGGAGAAACCGCTCTCATCAAAGATAAACCTGGCTTTGTGGTAGAGTTATTGGTGCGCACATCGATTAGTCAGCAGGCCTACCAAAGTGCAAAAGATGAAGTGCTCATGGTCATGCGGGGACACTGGAAGTTGACTTGGGGGCATGATCAGCTTGTGCTGAATCCGGGGGATACCTGTTGGGTGCCTGCACATCTTTCTCATAGCCTAGAAGTGTGTGTGAGTGGAGAAGCCAGTCTCTATCGTGTGACGGGCACAGATGATGGTGCTGGCCTCACTTGGCAGGGTGAGTGAACCTTTGTTATGAAGCTTGAACCTTTACTCCTGCTGCCTGGCATGATGTGTGATAGCCGCATGTACGCCTCCCAGATTTCGGCCTTGGAAGACCTTACTGAGTGTCAGGTTGGCAACATTGGAGGGGCGAACAATATGGTTGATATTGCGGCTCAAGTGCTGGCTCAAGCACCCGACAAATTTGCCCTAGCTGGCTTATCTATGGGTGGTATCGTGGCCATGGAAATCATCCGTCAGTCACCAGAGAGAGTCACTCGATTAGCGCTGATGAATACTAACCCATGCGCTGAAGAAGATGCGGTCAAGGTCACCCGTCAACCGCAAATAGATGCAGTGCGGGCAGGTCGGCTTGAGCCTGTCTTGCGTGACACCATGGTGCCGCGATATTTTGCTACCCAAGAGTCCCACAGACAGTTTGACCAATTGTGTGTTGATATGGCCTTGAGCCAAGGCGAGGACGTATTTGTGCGGCAATCCTTGGCTTTAAAAAATCGTCACGACCAGCAGGAAACATTGGCATTATTTGATAAGCCTTGTTTAGTGCTCATGGGTGAAGCGGATGAAATATGCCCCTTAGAAAAGCATGAATGTATGGTTACCCTGCTATCTAATGTGACTTTCGTTAAGATTCATAACGCTGGGCATATTCCCACACTTGAACAACCTGCAGCCACCAACGCTGCCTTAAGACAATGGATGGTACAAAAATGAATGTTAGTTTGTTGAAAAAGCTACAAAGTGTAGACACGCCTACGGTGTGCAATGCCATTGAGGTGGCTCAAGGCCAACGAGGCTTCAATCAATTCACCAAGGGCACCATGCTCATCTCGTCAAGTGAAGATGTGGCTATGGTAGGTTATGCCCGCACTGCTCAAATTGCCGCCCTAGCGCCTCCCAAAGAAAGCGCCAGTGTGATCAAACAACGCCGAGCAGATTACTATCAGCACATGTCTGAAGGGCCAAGACCGGCTATTGCCGTAGTGGAAGATATCGATTATCCCCACGCTATTGGGGCTTATTGGGGCGAAGTGAATACCACCATTCATAAGGCTTTTGGGCTCGGGGGCGCTTTAACTAATGGGGTTATGCGCGATTTGGGTGATCTACCCACTGGATTTCCCGTAGTGGCAGGTTCAATTGGCCCAAGCCATGGGTTTGTGCACGTGCGCAGTGTTGGCCAGCCAGTGACTATTTTTGGTATGCACGTGGTCGATGGAGACCTGGTACATGCAGACAGACACGGCGCCTTAGTCATTCCTCCAGAGGTTATCCCCCTGCTTGAGGCAGCCATTGATCAGTTGCTGACGACTGAGCAACTGATTTTAGGTCCAGCCCGCCAAGAAGGTTTTGGTCTAGCTGAATTTGAGAAGGCTTGGGCAGCCTTTGAAAAAGCACGTACCTAAATTGGAGGTGGGTCAAATAACCCCAAACACCCTCAACAATTAGAACAATAATTAGGCCAAATTTAGATATTCTGCCGTGCCCTCTAAAAGCATCTGTACCGCCATAATAATGAGCACCATGCCCATCAAACGCTCTATGGCGATCAGCCCTCTTTCTCCCAGTAAAACGTAAAGCCTGCGTGAAGCTAATAAAATAAGGGCAGAAACAACCCAAGCAGCAGTGACAGCTAACCACATGTCTAACCACTGACCTTCAGCTGACTTTCGCATTAGCATAATCATGGCTAAACTTGAAGGTCCCGCCATAAGAGGAATAGCTAAAGGGACGATAAAGGGCTCACCATCGGGCGTTTTACCTAATAAGCCACCTTCTTTTGGAAACACCATCTTTATGGCAATCAGAAATAATACAATACCCCCGCCAATCCGAATGGCCTCTTGAGAGACCTGTAAGAAACTTAAAATATAGGGGCCTAAGACTAAAAATATTAACAACACCAAATAGGCGATGAGTAATTCTCTGCGTAAAACGAGTCGTCGCCGCTCTTCAGGCACTTGTTTTAACACCGACAAGAATAGAGGGATATTACCCAGGGGATCCATCACTAAAAAAAGTAAAGTGGCGGCAGCAAAAATATCCATACGTTTCTCAATATAAGGTTAACTAATTAATCTAAGCGTCGCTGAATAACCACAGCATGGTTCCAGCTAGGCGCTGATTCCACATGGGTAGCACGGCCTCGCTCTTGGCGCGGTGTGACATTAAAATAAGTGCGGTAGGTGGTGCTAAAATGACTCGCAGAAGAAAAGCCACAACTCATGCCCACTTCTACAATAGAGCGATCCGTGTCCCTGAGCATTTGACGAGCCTTATCTAATCTCAATTGCAAATAAAACCGCGAAGGTACATTGTCTAAATGTTTTTTAAATAAGCGCTCTAAGTGCCTTCGAGACAGCCCGACATGGTATGCCAAATCATCGGGAGACAAGGGCTCTTCTATATTGGTTTCCATGAGTGTCACAGCTTCAATCAGTTTAGGTTGACTAGAGCCAATGCGCGCTTTAAGAGGAATACGCTGCTCAGCATCTTGCGGGCGCATGCGCTCAACCAAAAACCATTCAGATAAATGCACAGCCACATCTAAGCCCTGCTGCTGGGTCAACCACGCTAACATAAAGTCGGTCGTTGAGGCCCCACCCGCACAGGTCATTATCTGCGCATCTTGCTCAAACAATTGATGACTCCAAAGGACTGAAGGAAAATTTTCCCGCATATTTTCAATCATCGACCAATGGCAACAACTGCGCTTACCGTTAAGCAAGCCAGCATGGGCCATGGGCAGAATACCCGTGCCTATGGCTAACATCGTCACACCCCTTTTAGCCTGCTGGACTAACCAGCGTTCTAAAGTCACATCAACTTTATTGGGCGTGATTAAGTCCCCAATCACAAACAAGGTATCAATCGGTTCACTCGCTAAGTATTGAACTGATGGACCTAGCACAGAATCGCTACCCACAGACATCACTTGAAGTTTATATTTAGCGTATTCCAACACTTGGTTTGTGTGCAGTAATAGTTCAGCAATTTGCCCATAATGGCTCACACTCAGGCGGGATAATAAAAGTAGACCTACGGTGTGGGAGTTTTGTAACTTAGACATAGGCCTCAAGGATACACTGAATTATTAAGTGGGTGCATAAAACGTCATCAATGGCATGCCAAAGTTAGGCCAGTGTATAGAAAAAACATCAATCATCCATAAAAGTTTAGAACAAATATCCTGAATGTCATGATAACAAAAACTAGGGTCGCACCGGCTCAAGTTTTGACCTAGTGCAGCCAAACATTTTCTTGAATAATACACTTGGCATTAACAAGATTTGTTACACTTCCCTCAAGTAAAGCTAGCTGATGTCCCAAGGAAGAGTTCTATGCGCACATTAACAGATAAAAAAAACAATGCTATTGATTTAGTTTGTGACCTCATTGCAAAGCGTCAAAAGAAGGCTAAGTCTGCAACCATGCAGCAACTCGCCCGCCTCTACTTCGCTGAAAGCATCCCCACAGAATTATTACAATTCGATACAGACAACCTATATGGCGCGTTAGCTAGCTTGTGGGATTGCGCACAGCTGCGTCATAAAGATCAAGTTAACATCCGTGTATATAACCCTAATTATGAAGAACATCAGTGGTACACCAGCCACACGATTGTAGACATCGCCTGCGATGACAAAGCCTTTTTAGTGTCTTCCATTACTAATGCCCTGGTGCAGTTAGGCCATACCATTCATATCACCACCCATCCAGTGGTTGCTATCGAGCGCGATAATAAAGGCCAAATTACCAACATATCACCGTTCACAGGTAAGGCTGATGGAGCCAACTTAGAAGCCATCATGCGTTTTGAAATTGATCAACAAAATGATCCTGATGCTGTGACTAAAATAGTGACTAGCCTTACAGAGATTATTAGTGACGTACGTTTAGTGGTGGACGATTGGCTGCCCATGCGTGACAAACTCGTTTCCATTATTAACACTTTCGAAACCCAAAACTTGCCAGTGGCAGCCGAAAACTTGGCTGAGAACATTGCTTTTTTGCGCTGGGTAGCAGACAGCCACTTCACCTTTATTGGTTATCGCTCTTATGCACTCAAAAAAGACGCAGTTACAGGTTTATGTCTTCTTACTCCACAAAAAGGCACTGGCCTGGGCAGTTTTCGTGACCATAACTGTAGTATCGAGAGCCTATTGCCCAAGACGCTATCGCCACGCAACTCAGATTTAGCCTTGCGCAAAAATATGCTAGTCATGACTAAATCTACCAGTCGCTCCACAGTGCACCGCCCGGTGAATTTTGACTACTTGGGACTTAAACGCTTTGACAGCCAAGGTAATGTTATTGGCGAAGAACGTTTTTTTGGTCTTTATTCTTCTGCTGCCTATACGGCTCGTATTGACGAAATACCATTGCTAAGGCGCAAGGCCCAAGATTTACGTGAACGCATTGAACTATTACCCAACAGTCATAAGGGTAAGGCCTTACAACACATTCTCAATAGCTACCCTCGGGACGAAATGTTGCAAGCTAGTGTGGATGAACTTTACCCCATTATCCGTGGGGTACTAGACACACAAGAGCGGCATAATTTGCGCCTCTTTCTTCGTCTGGATACTTTTGGTCGTTTTGCTACCGCCCTAGTGTATGTGCCACGTGAGCGCTTCAACACGCAATTGCGCATTAAAATGCAAAATATCCTGATACGAGAATTCACCGGTTCTAGCGTCGACTTCAATGTCATGTTTTCTGAGCAGCCTCTAGCTCGGGTGCAGTTAACGGTGCATGGCAAAGACATTCACAACTTGCCGTTTGACATTAACGATATCGAACAGCAAATGCGCAATGCCATGCTGGCCTGGAGTGACCACTTACACCACGCCCTTAATAAAAAACGTGGCGAAGCCGAGGGTAACCATCTGTTTAAGCAGTATGGCCATGCTTTTCCATTGGCCTACCAAGAAAATTTTTCTGCCCAAGTGGCTGTTATGGACTTAATCCGCCTACAAAAAATTAATGCGGATAATCCACTGTCTACCTACTTATACCGATCTGTGTATCAATCAGACCAGAGTCTAAATTTCAAAGTATTTGGACACGGCCAAGCTAAAGCCCTATCTGATGTGTTACCTATTTTGGAGCGTATGGGTGTCAAGGTCATCAACGCATATCCCTACACCATTCGACCTGAAACCGGCCTCGATAAGTGGATTATCGACTTTGTGATTGAAATTGACCCTCAGGTCAATCTTAACCGTGCCAATGTTAAAGAACGTTTTCAAGAAGCCTTCGGTCAAATTTATATGGGTCGAGTGGCCAACGATCGTTTTAATAGTTTGATCTTAGCCGCAAACTTGACTTGGCAGCAAACCATTCTCATGCGCGCCATTGGTAGTTACTTGCTCCAAGTCCAAGTGCCATTTAGCCAAGCCTACATGCAGTCGAGCTTAGTCCGTAATGCTGACATTTCCCATACCTTAGTGCGTTTATTTGAGGCTCGCTTTGACCCGAATGAGGAGCAATCTGAAGACCGTGTTGAACGATTGCAAGAGGACATCAGCTTAGCCCTAGAACAAGTAAGCAACCTTGATGAAGATCGCATTGTTAAGCATTTCTTAGCCGTAATTATGGCCATGCTTCGGACCAACTACTTTCAAACGGATAGCAACGGTGGTCGCCACGAATACTTGTCTTGCAAATTAGACCCCAGTCAGATTCCAGGCGTGCCATTACCCTTGCCTAAGTATGAGATTTTTGTCTATTCAACATGGGTGGAGGGTGTCCATCTTCGGGGTGGCAAGGTGGCTCGCGGTGGCTTACGCTGGTCTGATCGTCAAGAAGACTATCGCACAGAGGTGCTTGGACTTGCCAAAGCTCAAATGGTGAAGAATGCCGTGATTGTGCCTTTGGGTGCTAAGGGTGGTTTTGTGTGCAAACAATTACCAGTCACACAAGACCGTGAAATCTTAATGGCCGAAGTCATTCGAAGCTACTCCACATTTATTCAAGCCTTGCTGGACATCACCGATAACATTGTTAATCAACAGGTGGTTGCTCCAAAACAGGTGAGACGTTTTGATGATGATGATCCGTACTTAGTAGTTGCCGCTGACAAGGGCACCGCAACCTTTTCGGACTTGGCGAACTCAATTTCAGAAAAAAATGCCTTTTGGTTGGGCGATGCCTTTGCCTCAGGGGGAGCTAATGGTTACGACCATAAGAAAATGGGTATTACTGCCCGCGGTGCGTGGGAATCTGTGAAACGATTGTTTGCCGAACAAGGGCGTGATTGCCAAAGCCAAGATTTCACTGTCGTAGGGGTAGGAGACATGGCAGGTGATGTGTTTGGTAACGGCATGCTTTTGTCAAAACACGTGTGTTTGCAAGCTGCGTTCAACCACTTGCATATTTTTATTGACCCCACTCCAGACGCCAGAGCATCGTTTGTTGAACGTCAGCGTTTATTCAATCTGCCGCGGTCCAGTTGGACCGACTATGAGAGCAAGCTAATTTCTAAAGGGGGTGGCATATTTGAACGCTCAGCCAAGTCCATTAAACTGAGCCCTCAAATGCAAAGCATGATGGGCACAGACACCAAAAAAATGGCCCCCAACGAACTGATCCACGCTTTATTAAAAATGCCAGTTGATCTGTTTTGGAACGGGGGCATCGGCACTTATGTTAAGGCCAGTAGCGAAAATCACAGTGACATTGGTGACCCAGCCAACGATAACTTGCGAGTTAATGGCAATCAACTAGGTGCCAAAGTGATTGGTGAAGGTGGTAATCTTGGTTTCTCTCAGCATGGACGCATTGAGTTTGCGCAGGCTGGGGGCTTCATCAACACCGACGCTATTGATAATTCAGCGGGTGTAGATAGTTCAGACCATGAAGTGAACATCAAAATTCTGCTGAGCCAACTGGTCGATGCAGGCGACATGACGATTAAACAACGCAACACCCTACTGGCCAGTATGACTGATGAAGTTGGTGAGCTCGTCCTGAGCCATAACTACCATCAAACCCTAGTTTTGAGTATTGCTGAAGGCCAAGCGAGTGCTCGCTTAAGCGATCATAAACGCTTAATACACAGCCTAGAAAAACAAGGACGGCTCAATCGTGGTTTGGAAGGTTTGCCAGATGATGCCAATATGGACGAAAGGGCCCGAGTGCAAGCGGGACTAACGCGCCCTGAAATTTCTGTATTATTGGCCTACAGTAAGATGCGCTTGTTCGACGAGTTGATGGCAGCAAATATTGGAAATGACGCCTATTTAGCGCGCAGCTTAGAACATTATTTTCCTAAAGTACTGAGTAAAAAATACCCTACAGCAATAGCGTCACACCCGTTACGCAGCGAAATTATTGCGACCCATGTTACCAATCAAATTGGCAACCGCATGGGCTCTACCTTTGGTAACTATTTGCAAGAAGAAATGGGCGCAGAAGCAGGTGACATAGCGCGCGCCTTCACTGCAGCTTGCGATATTATAGACTCCCAAAGTTTGTGGCATGAACTAGATCGAGTCACCTTGATCATAGACTACCCAAAGTCCATGCAACTGCATAAGAATATTCAGACTTTATTGGAAGACCTCACTTTGTGGTTGTTAAGCCAACATCCGGGTCAAACTATTCAAACCATGGTGGACCAGTATCAAAAGCCAATGGCGATTTATTACTCGGAACTGACCCATTTATTGCCTCAAGAAGCAATCCACCGCATCAATGCGCAAGCAGATGAGCTAACGGCAATGGGGATGGACTCTCAAATTAGCCAGCGTTTAAGCCAACTAGAATTTTTATACTACGGTTTAGATGTGGCCCGAGTCGCTAGCGAATGTCAAACTAAAGTAACTACGACAGCCCAAACGTGGTATCGATTGTACGAAAAATTTCAAGGTGATTGGCTCAATCAAGCCATTGCTAATTTACCCATTAAAGACCAGTGGCAGCGCAAAGCCAAAGGCAGCCTTAAACAAGAGTTTGAAGCCAGCCTAGCCCAGTTGACTCACGCTGTCATTGTGGGTGATCAAGACCCCGCATGGGAGTTACGCAATGGAGCTTTGATTGAGCGTTGCTTAGCCATCTTGGGTGAACTACAAAGTAACACCAACATTAATTTAGCCATGCTATCAGTTGCAGTCCGAGAAATTGCCAAGCTAAAGACCAGTAGCACTTAACACGCAATGCATGGTGATTAACTCACATCATCCAAAAAATATTAGGAACTTTTATGAGCCATACCCCAGTAACACGTGCCCTGTTTGATGAAGTTATGATGCCTAACTACGCACCAGCTCCAGTGATCCCTGTGCGGGGAAAAGGGTCTAGAATTTGGGACCAGAATGAAAAAGAATACATCGATTTTGCGGGTGGTATTGCTGTTACAAGTGTAGGCCACAGCCACCCAAAACTGGTCGCAACCCTCAAAGAGCAAGGGGAAAAATTGTGGCACATCGCCAATGTGATGACCAACGAGCCTGCTCTGCGCTTAGCCAAAAAGCTCATCGATGCAACCTTTGCTGATAAGGTCTATTTTGCCAATTCTGGTGGTGAGGCCAACGAAGCCGCCTTTAAGTTAGCCCGTCGTTATGCAGTGGATAACTTTGGTGAGCAAAAAAATGAAATTATTGCCTTTGAACAAGCCTTTCATGGGCGCACCTTATTTACCGTAAGTGTGGGTGGGCAACCTAAGTACAGTGCCGGTTTTGGCCCCGCTTTAGAAGGCATTACCCACTTGCCTTACAATGACATTGCAGCTTTAGAAGCAGCTGTTTCTAATAAAACCTGTGCCATTGTCATGGAACCACTGCAGGGTGAAGGCGGTATTATTAAATCAGACCCAGCCTTCATTCAACGTGCAAGAGAATTATGTGATGAACATGATGCCCTTTTGGTCATTGACGAAGTTCAAACTGGAGCAGGTAGATTGGGTACCCTTTATGCTTATCAGCAAACTAATATTTTGCCAGACATCCTCACTACCGCTAAAGGCTTGGGTAACGGTTTTCCAGTGGCTGCCATGTTAACCACTGAACGCGTATCCAAGAGCCTAGGTGTGGGCACTCACGGAAGCACCTATGGTGGTAATCCATTAGCCTGTTCCATTGCTGAAGCGGTTATCGATATTGTTAATACCCCAGAGGTGCTGGCGGGTGTGAACGCTAAGTTTGACCGTTTTAAAGCAGGTTTAGACGCTATTAATGCACGTGTGCCCTTCTGTGAAGAGATCCGTGGCAAAGGTTTATTGATTGGTTGTGCCCTTAATGAAACCTATAAAGGCCAAGCAGGAAAATTTCTTGGTGCAGCCCAAGCCCGAGGTTTAATGGTATTAATTGCAGGGCCAAACGTCATCCGTATGGCCCCATCTTTATTGATTCCTGACGCAGACATCGATGCTGGCTTAGCCATTTTAGAAGCCGCTGTGCGCGACATAGTAGAAGCATAGCCGAAGCAGAATAGCAGTATCCAACAAGCCCATTAGGAAAAGCGATGACCGACTTGTCTGCAAAAAATGAAATAGAAACACACGCGTTAAAATGGATTGCTGCACAGCAGCAAAGCATGCAACAAGACCTTTGGAGCTTAGTAGAAATTAATTCTGGCAGCTACAATGTGGCAGGTGTTAATCAGGTGGCAGAGACCTTGGCCCAGTGGAGTGAAAAGCTTGGCTGCCATGCCGAATTTATAGAAATGCCTCCTCAGGATGTCGTGGATGACTCAGGCCAATTGAACCAACAACCTCTAGGTCGCGCCCTGCGTTTATATAAGCGCCCCCAAGCGCCCGTCCAAGTTTTTTTATGTGCACATATGGACACCGTGTTTCCTAGTGACCATCCGTTCCAAACGATCACTCAACTGGAGGATGACATAATCAATGGCCCAGGCGTTGCCGACCTCAAGGGAGGTATTGTGGTGATGTTTAAGGCCTTAGAAGCGTTTGAACGAAGCCCATTACAAGATCAATTGGGTTGGGAGATTCTGTTCAACCCAGATGAAGAAGTCGGTTCACCTAGCTCGTCTAAGTTATTCTCAGAAATTGCCCAACGTCATCACTTAGGTTTAATTTATGAGCCCTCTTTTGCGGATGGTAATTTAGCGGGTGCCCGCAAAGGCAGTGGTAATTTTTCTGTCGTCACAAGGGGTAAAGCTGCGCACGCTGGCCGCGAGCACCACCTTGGTCACAATGCTATTCGTGCCATGGCAAATTTCACTTGTGCCCTAGATGACCTTAACGGTCAACAGCATGGCATTACTATTAACCCAGGGTTTGTAAAGGGTGGAGGAGCGGTAAACATTGTGCCAGACACCTGTACGATGCGATTTAATATCCGCATTGAAAGCCGTGAACAACAACTCTGGTGTGAGCAAAAAATAGCCACCATTTTGGCACAAATTAATACTCTTGATGGCATTAGCATTGAATTACATGGTGGCTTTGGTCGAGCGCCTAAAATTCTCAGTTCTGCCAACCAAACCCTCTGCAAACTAGTCCAATCTTGCGGTCAAACCCTGGGGCTTAATTTAGAGTTTTTACCCACAGGAGGTTGCTGTGATGGTAACAACCTTGCGGCTGCTGGCCTACCCAACATCGATACCCTAGGCGTACAAGGTGGAAAAATTCACAGTAGTGATGAATATATGCACTTGTCGAGTTTAACCACACGCTCACAATTAAGTGCCTTAATTTTAATACGCTTAGCCCAGAGTGAAGACTTGGCTTGGTTGCAACGAGACGGTATGGTGCGACCCTCATGTTAATTGTCAGGCCTATAAAAAGTAATGACGCAGAGGCCTTCAAAGATTTTGCTGCAGCCTCTGGTGTAGGGCATACAAACTTGCCCAACCACTCAGCCCACTTGGCACAAAAAATTAATCATAGCGAACTATCCTTTGCATCTAGTGTTGAACACGCAGGGGAAGAGGCTTACACCTTTGTTATGGAAGATACCCACAGTGAGCGCTTGGTGGGCACTTGTACAGTGGATGCGGCAGTGGGCTTAAGTGAACTTTATTTTACCTATCGTGTTGATCAAGTCGTTCATAGTGCTGTTGAATTACAAATTAATAATCGCATCCCAGCCTTACACCTAAGTCACGATTACACAGGGGCGTCTCGTCTAAGTTCGTTTTACTTGGAGCCAGACTACCGCTGTAATTTTTACGATCAGTTACTATCAAAATCTCGCCTACTATTTATGGCCAGTTTTCCACAGCGTTTTGCCGCCACAACGATTGCAGAAATGAAAGGTGTGATTAACGCTGAGGGTGTATCACCCTTTTGGGAGGCCGTAGGTAGACATTTTTTTACCATGGATTTTGCTGAGGCTGACTTACTCACTACGTCTAGTAATAAACACTTTATCGCTAACCTAATGCCACGCTACCCTCTTTACGTCCCTTTGTTAAATGCCAAAGCACAGGCTGTCATCGGTGAGCATCACGAAGATGTGGAAGACATCGTTAACATTCTTGAACACGAAGGTTTGCACTTCGCCGGTCATGTCGATATTTTTGATGCGGGTCCAATTCTAGAAGTGCGTACGCGATATATTCGGGCTATCCGGCATGCCGAGCAAGCCCAAGTCGCGGTCGGTGATGAAGTATTAGTCGGCAAGCGGGTGCTCGTATGCAACAACACTTGCCTTGATTTTCGATGCATTATCGTGCGCAAGCAAGGGCCATTGTTGCTCCTGAGTGAGGCTCAATTAGAGGCTTTACAGGTGGCAGCGGGTAACACTTTAACCTATTGCCCATTATGATGAAGTGAGCCTTGAGCAGTTTTTGTAAAAATGGCGAAGTGCTGCTCAAATAAGTCTCTAAAGCTAAATCTAAGAGACTTAATGGAAAAGAGTTTGTGGTCCAACGAGGGTACTATTTGCAACATTAAACCTGTTACAAAATCTTAAGGAGGCCCTAATGATGATAATCCGTCCCTTAATGGAGACCGATGCCGATGCCCTTCTCAACTTAGCCCATAAAGCCGGCATTGGCTTTACTTCACTGCCAGCAGACCCAGAGCGCATTGCGACTAAAATTGAAGCTTCATTGGCAGCCTTTAAAGACCCAGTGGATCTCAGTAGCGAACAAAGTTATGTTTTTGTGCTGGAAGACACGCACACTGAAAAAGTTGTCGGTATTTGTGGCATCGAGTCTACCATTGGATTGTCTACCCCTTGGTACAGTTATCGCATTGGTACTTTAGTGCATTCTAGCCGCGAACTGAAAGTTCACAATACGTTTCCAACCCTGTATTTAAGCAACGACCAAACGGCTTGTGCTGAGGTCTGTACCTTATTTTTAGATCCTGATTACCGCCATAGTAAAAATGGCCATCTACTCTCTAAAAGTCGCTTTCTTTTCTTGGCTGAATTCTCACAGCGCTTTGAACCGAAAATTATAGCTGAAATGCGGGGTGTATCTGATGCTAAAGGCCAATCGCCTTTTTGGGATGGCTTAGGTGCCCACTTTTTTGATATGCCATTCGCCGATGCAGACCGTTTGACCGGCTTAGGCAAAAAAGAATTTATTGCCGAACTCATGCCTCGTCACCCCTTATACATTAACTTTTTGCCAAAAAGTGCCCAAGAAGTGATTGGTCAAGTGCACGAAAGCACGCGTCCAGCAAGAAAAATGCTAGAAGATGAAGGTTTTCGCTACCATGGTTACGTGGATATTTTTGATGCAGGTCCAGCCTTAGAAACACAGGTAAAAGACATTCGAGCCGTCCGAGATAGCAAGCTATATGAGGTTTCCGTCGAAGACCAAGTACCCAATGGAACTACTCTTTTTTTGGTCAGCAATAGGAGTCTTAAAGGTTACCGTTGCACTACGGCTTATCTCAATACTCCAGTATCAGGTCCATTAAGTATTAGTGCAGCGTTAGCCAAGGCCCTGCATATTAAGACAGGCGAAAGCCTCCGCACAGTGCCTCTATTTAGTTCTAGGCCCTAAAACTTAAGGAATAATTATGACTCATCTCATTAATAACCAATGGTTAATGGGCCATGGCCCAAGTTTTGATTCTGTTAATCCTGCTAATAATGACATCCTTTGGCAGGGCCAGGGTGCTGATGCCAAACAAGTGGATGACGCAATTAAGTCAGCTCGCGCAGCCTTTATCCCTTGGTCGCTCACTGATTATCAAGATCGCCTAGCAATGGTCAAAAGATTTCAAATTCAATTGCAGGCCCAAGCTGAGCCCATGGCTTTGGCTATCGCTCAAGAAACGGGTAAGCCATTATGGGAAACGCGCACAGAAGCAGCTGCCATGGCGGGCAAAATAGTCCTATCAGCCAAAGCCTACGAAGAACGCACAGGTGTGGTTAGTAAACCTGCTCCAGCTGGAACCCAAGCGTGGTTGCGTCATCGCCCCCATGGCGTAGTTGCCGTATTTGGACCTTACAATTTTCCTGGCCACTTACCCAACGGACATATTGTGCCGGCACTACTCGCTGGAAATACTGTAGTGTTTAAACCGAGCGAACAAACACCATTGGTGGCACAACTGACCCTTCAATGTTGGTTAGATGCAGGTTTACCTCAAGGAGTCATTAACCTCGTTCAAGGTGCGAAAGAAACAGGCATCGCCTTGGCCAATCACCATGGTATCGACGGCTTATTCTTTACCGGCAGTTCCAGCACAGGCATGCTATTACACCAGCAATATGGCGGTCGCCCTGATAAAATACTGGCCCTAGAAATGGGCGGTAATAACCCGTTAATCGTGAGCCAAGTCGACAATCAGCGCGCTGCTGTGCATGAAATTATTCAATCGGCGTATATCTCTGCTGGCCAACGCTGCACCTGTGCTCGGCGTTTGTACATACCCACAGGGTCAAAGGGAGATGCCTTGGTCGACAAGTTAGTCAGTGCTGTGAGGAAAATACGTGTAGGTTTGTATGATGCCGAGCCTGCTCCATTTATGGGTTCTGTCATTTCCTATGGGGCTGCCCAGCAACTATTAGTCGCTCAACAGTTTATGATTGACCAAGGAGCAACTGCTTTAGTCAAAATGGAATTATTAGCACCAGGCACAGGGCTTTTAAGCCCAGCTTTGATTGAGGTCACCAACGCCAAGGACTTACCTGATCAAGAATACTTTGGGCCTCTTTTGACCTTAGTTCGTTATCAAAATTTGGATCAGGCCATTGCCATGGCTAATGACACCAGCTTTGGTTTGTCGGCTGGCTTATTAAGTGACTCCCGCAAGGATTATGATTACTTTTTGCCTCGCATCCGAGCAGGTATCGTTAATTGGAACAAACAAATTACAGGTGCCAGTGGTGCCTCCCCATTTGGTGGTGTAGGGGCCAGTGGTAATCACCGTGCTAGCGCTTTTTATGCGGCAGATTATTGTGCCTACCCAGTGGCATCGATTGAAGCTGAAGCCTTAGTTATACCCACCCAATTAAGTCCTGGTTTGGACCTTTAAGGCGATATATATGAGTCTTCCAGTACCCACTCTAGAAGCTAATTTTGATGGCCTCGTAGGACCCACTCACAACTATGGGGGTTTGTCCTACGGCAACGTCGCCTCTAGCAGCAATTCAGCACGACCGTCTAATCCTAAGCAAGCCGCGCAACAAGGCTTGCATAAAATGAAGTCGTTGCATGATCTCGGTATGCTGCAGGGGGTCTTAGCACCCCAGTCCCGCCCCGATTTAAATACCCTAAGGCGCCTTGGCTTTAGTGGCACCAATAACCAAGTCATTGACCAAGCAGCAACAAAGGCGCCAGCCCTGTTGGCTTCTTGTTACTCAGCGTCCAGCATGTGGACTGCCAACGCAGCGACCGTGTCTCCCAGCGCTGACTGTAAAGATGGCCGTTTACACTTTACCCCAGCCAACCTAGTTAACCGTTTTCACCGCTCTATAGAACATGCGACCACAGGGCGAATTTTAAAAGCCACCTTCGCTAACCAAGAGTGTTTCGCGCACCATCAAGCACTCCCTTCATCAGACCACTTTGGCGATGAGGGTGCTGCTAACCACACACGGTTTTGCAGCGCCTATGGTCAGTCGGGGGTGGAATTTTTTGTCTATGGTCAACAGGCTTTGAGTGGCACAGCCCCTAAGCCAGCTCGATACCCAGCTCGCCAAAGTTTAGAAGCGTCACAAGCCGTTGCTCGTTTGCATGGCCTTAAAGACAAACATGTGGTGTTTGCACAACAAAATCCAGCAGTCATTGATGCTGGCGTATTCCACAATGACGTCATTGCCGTGGGTAATGGCCTTGTCTCATTCTACCACCAGCAAGCATTTCTCAATCCTAAACAAGTTAGCCATGACCTACAAAGTGCCATCAACCGAGCAGGTCATGGTGAAATGCAGTTTATTGAAGTGCCTAACAACCAAGTCTCAGTGCAAGATGCTGTCACTAGCTACCTCTTTAATAGTCAGTTACTTTGCCTACCCCACCTAGCGCCCGGCAAAATGGCCATGGTGGTCCCACAAGAATGCCACTCTAACGTCAAGGTTTCAGCTTACCTAGAGGAACTTGTCGCCGGTGATAATGCCATTGATCAAATTTTAACATTTGACCTACAGCAAAGCATGAGTAATGGCGGTGGCCCGGCATGTTTGCGTTTGAGAGTGGTATTAAACGCCGCTGAACAAAGCGCGGTTAATCCTGCTTGCATGATGAACTCTCATTTGTTCACACGCTTAATGTCTTGGACCGAGACCCATTACCGAGACCGTCTCATAGAAGCCGACTTGGCTGACCCACAACTGCTGATCGAAAGTCACAGCGCCCTTGATGAGCTCACACAAATTCTCCATCTAGGCAGTGTCTATGACTTCCAATTTTAGTGGCTGATGCAGCTACTCATGCTACACTTAAAATGAAGTGGCCCGCATGAGTAGATGATGAAAATACGACAATTTTGTGAATCTGATCGCAGTGATTTAATTAAACTTTGGCACGCAGTGTTCCCTGATGACCCGTCTCATAACGAGCCATCAAAGGTTATCGAAGCCAAGCTAGCCATCGACAATCTTATTTTTATCGCAGAGCATGAAGGCCTCATTATAGGCGCATGCATGGCAGGCTATGATGGCCATCGTGGCTGGTTATATGCAGTGGCAGTATGCAATGAACAGCGCCGCAGTGGCGTTGGTTCTGCACTGGTCCAGCATGCCATACAGGCATTAAAAGTAATGGGTTGTATCAAGGTTAATCTGCAAATTCGTGCAACTAATACAGAAGTAACCACCTTTTATAAAAGCCTAGGTTTTATCATAGAAGAACGTCTGAGTATGGGCACATTTATTGGCTAAGAGTGACTCGTTAAGGAAATAAAAATAATGCTCATTGAAACTGAACTGCAACTCCGAGAAATCTATGGCCATGCAATGGGGCGCGCTAAAGACAAGCAGTTAAGTGCCTTAGAACGCCATAGCATTAACTTTATTGATCATGCGCCCTTCATGACCCTGTCTACTTATGCAGCCTCAGGTGCACTTGACTGTTCACCACGGGGCGGTTTGCCAGGCTTTGTGAAAGTAGTCAATGAAAACTGCATTATCATTCCTGATAGCAAGGGTAACAATCGGCTCGATAGTTTGGTCAATATTATTGAAACTAAACAGGTCGGCTGTCTATTCTTGATACCGGGAGTGGATGAAACATTAAGGATCAATGGACGAGGGCGGATCTCAACCTCAGCAGCACATTTAAAGCAGTTCTCGCATCATAAAAATCCGCCAAAAGCGTGTATTGAGATTCGTATCAAAGAAGTATTTTTACATTGCGCTAAAGCCCTAATGCGCTCTAAACTCTGGTCTGCTGATGCCAAACTTGAACGTTCAAAGTTTCCAACCATAGCCACGATGCTTAATGATCAGTTGTGCTTAAGCGAGCCACCAGAAAGTCAAGCGACTATGGTGGCGCGCTACCAGCAGGATTTATAGCCATGCCGAGGGTTGTTGGCGCTTTACACGATGCACACAAGGAATATCAATGATTATTAGGCCCGTCGAAAGTAAAGATATCGACACCATACTCGAGCTAAATGAGAAATCAGTGAAAGTGTTGAGCCCCCTAAATAGGCCAGCACTACTGGGGTTAATTGAGATGTCTATATTGACGGTGGTGGTAGAGGAAGACCATCAAGTGGCTGGATTTTTAATTGGGTTGACTCAAGGTGTTGCTTACGAGAGTATCAACTACGCGTGGTTTAACAATCAATATAAAGCGTTTTTCTACGTTGATAGAATTGTGGTTTCAGACCAGTTCAGGGGGCAAGGTATTGCATCTAAACTCTACGAATACGTGTCAAAATGGGCCCATGAGCAGGCATTACCTCATATTTTTGCTGAAATTGACGTCTTACCACCAAACACACCCTCGTTATTATTCCACCAAAAGTTTGGCTTTAAGGAACTTGAATTATTAAAGCACCACGAGCATAAAATGGTTTCCCTACAGGGCTTAACATTAGTTTAAAGGCTGGCAAGGTTAATTATTTTAAAATAGTTGATGAAAAGTGGTATTGCTTTTACTATTTACTGAGTGGGGGCAACTGCCCACTTAGTGTTAACAAACGCCCCCGTTAAGGTCAAATGAGCACGATACTTTAAAACCAGCATTTTTAACCCAAAGGCTGTTAAGATTTATTATTCGTTTAAACACACAGTAGTTTAACCAAGGAGATACCCATGACTTTACTTATTAACGATCAAGCACCAAACTTTCAGGTAGATACGACACATGGCATGATTGATTTCCATGAGTGGATAGGCTCAAGCTGGGCGGTATTGTTTTCACATCCCAAAGATTTTACGCCAGTATGTACCACTGAACTGGGGTACTTGGCACAAATGCAACCTGAGTTTGAAAAGAGAAATACAAAAATTATAGGGTTAAGCATTGACCCAATTGATGACCATAAGCGGTGGCTGGACGATGTTGAAGAAGTGGGCAATACCGTAGTCAATTATCCAGTTATTGCTGACACCGAGCTAAAAGTAGCTAAGCTTTATAACATGTTCCCTTCGGATGAAACTGGGTCTGCCGAAGGTAGGACAGCCATGACTAATGCAACCGTGCGTTCTGTTTTTGTTATTGGCCCTGACAAAAATATCAAACTAATGATTATTTACCCCATGACAACTGGACGTAATTTTGATGAAATTCTGCGCGTTATTGACTCCATGCAACTGACCGCTGAACACAAGGTTGCCACCCCAGTAAACTGGAAACAAGGTGAAGACGTCATCATTGTTCCCTCTGTAAGTAATGAAGAAGCCGCAAAAATCTATCCTGATGGTTGGGACACAGTGAAGCCATATTTGAGAAAGGTCAAACAGCCAAGCTAACTAGACCTAACCCACAAAAGGCGCTTTGGAAAACTAAAAGCCTTAGGTGAGCAAGGTGGCTTGCCCATGCGTTTAGTTTTCTTAAAGTTACGATTGCAATTGAGAATGAGAATGGGATTAGCGTGAGGGTTGAGGTGGACACTTAAAGAACAAACCGTCTGATTAGCCCGGTGCAGGGTTTACTGTTGTTCGGGACTTCTCAATTTTGACTCACATAAGGAATAATAGGCATTGAATCAACTCACAGAGCAATCCATAGGCTGCCCATACTGTGGCGAAATCATTAACGTGCTTGTGGATCCATCTGACCTAGATCAACAGTATATTGAAGATTGCCAAGTGTGTTGTCAGCCAATCAATTTTAATGTTTCAGAGAGTTTAACTGGTGAGCTCTCAGTGCATGTTTATAGTGATGATGAAGCTTTCTAGAGCATTGCTAACGGCCTCGTAAAACTGGCAAAGGTTTTTTCTTATTGCACCTTTATTAACGCTTTATTGCACAAACTACCCGTTATACTTAACCAAAAACCAGACCCTTGATTGCCCTTTTGCACTCTTTCAAAGTCGTTATAAGGTCTCGATCATAGGCCCAAAGGAGCGGCTAAACGTACCTAAAGTAGGCGGCGTCAATCGTGCCTTAAGCTGCCTTATAAGGTGCATAACTAATGGCACTTGGACACTTATGAAATTGACAAAGCAAGCCCTATTACTTGCCACGTTATGGTTAAGTGGTTGTACTTTTTTACCTGAATCACAGCCTGATACGCACCAAAAATGTAATCTTTTTTTCCCCGAGTTAAAACTAAAGCTAGACACGCAAGCATTGCAACACATGAACAGCCCTTGTGTGGGCGAAGGTGATGCCGTGCTTGTGTGTTTAGCATTAATGGGGGTGGTGATTCCAGCTGGCTCTTTGGTCGTATCAGGCAGCATCGTCTTGAGCAGTAATACACTAAGATGGCTTGAATATCAGGGGCATTGCGATGAGGGTGTGATACAAAAAGCCCTACAAAAAATCAAAATGACCGATTAAATGGTAATGTGTAGCCATAGTTAGATATATAGTGACCCATAAAGTTATAAGCGTGTAGGTGTAAAACTAATAAAGTGTGATCTAAAAAAAAATTTTGGTGGTTTCCATGGTCATGGTGGCTTTTGAGTAGAAAAAGCTCAGAAAATATTAGCAGGCAGGCTTTTGGGGCAATCGCTTTAGCAAACCTTAGTGTTACTATTGACGCAATTCATTGCAGGTAGAAAACCCATTTGTGAGGCCTAATGTAAGGCCTAAGGCACGAAGATAACTAACGACCACATCAGCCTGCTCATTGACTAAGGCGCATAAGTGCAGAACCTGCAGGGTATGAACATGCTTAAAAAAGTCATTATGAGAGAGTAACTATGAGAGAGTCACTATAAGAGATTCACTATGATCGAACATACTAACCCTACCCTGACCCTTGGGCGCTCTATAGAGCTTCCTTGCGGGGCAAATTTTAAGAATCGGCTAGCCAAGTCTCCCATGTCAGATTCGCTTGCCGATGGGGAGGGTGATCCAACCAAGGAGCAGATTCGCCTTTATGAACGATGGGCCCAGGGTGGCACTGCCGTCTCTTTTATTGGTGAAGTTCAAGGCGACCCTCGCTTTCCAGAACGGCCGGGCAATTTAGTTCTGACAAAAGATACAGATACGGCTATGTTGCACTCATTAATGAGTCGGGGCACTATCAATGGAACTCATTTGTGGCCCCAACTAGGCCATGCTGGGGCGCTTTCTTATCTACCTATAAGTCAACCACAAGGACCCTCTGCCCTAGCTATCGAGGGACTTCAGTGCGCCAGCATGGGATTGGAAGACATTCAAAATTTACCACGTATGTACGCCAAAGCTGCATTACATGCACAAACAGCAGGCTTTGGAGGTGTACTTATTCACGCCGGTCATGGCTTTTTACTGAGCCAATTTCTATCACCCTTGTTTAACCACAGGACTGATGGTTATGGGGGTTCAATTGAAGCTAGATGTCGCATCTTGCTGGATGTAATTAACACAATTAGGTTCACTGTAGGGGTCTTCTTTCCAGTGGGGATCAGAATTAATGCCACAGATATGCTCGAAGGTGGCTTGTCAGAAGCTGAGGCCTTAGAGGTGGTCCGACTTTTAGATCAGACGACAGTCGACCTTATTGATATTAGTGGGGGCACCTATTTCCCTGGCGCAAAAGCAAGTTCTAACAGTTCGAGTCAGGCACCCTACTTTCTTAATTTTGCTCGTCAAGCAAAGGCCATCACTAAAGTGCCCGTGCTGGTGACAGGTGGATTTAAGACCCGAGATCAGGCTGTCGATGCCATAGCCAGTGGTGCTGCAGACATGGTGGGATTGGCACGAGCCATGGTGCTCAACCCAAACATTGCCAATGATTGGTTATCTGAAAAAGGTGGTGACCCCACATTTCCAAAATTTGATTCAAATCCCGAGGGTGGAATCACTGCTTGGTATACCATGCGCTTAACAGCATTGGCAGAAGATGGTGAGCATCAATTTGACCTCGATCTTGCTACTGCTATGCGCATGTATGAAGAACGTGACGCACAGCGCTGCCTTAAATGGCGTGAAAAGTTTTCGTATCTACAAGTAAGCTCTTTGGGTTAACTGTAAACACAAACATATATATACATATACATACTGCAAAGGGAGATTTTTCTGCGTTATTGGATAAAAGCTCTGATAAAAGGAGTAATGCATGATTGAAGCTATTTTTGTATCAAAAAAACCAAGGCAGGCACTGCAACAAGCGTATGCGGTGCAAGTGGTTTTTGGATGGGGTATTACTGGAGACCGACATTTTAAAAAAGCCAACAAAAAGGGCCAAAATATTACCTTTATCGAAGCTGAAGCGGTGGATGAATATAACCAGCTGTTGGGTCAAGCAATCAGCCCTCAACAAACCCGCAGAAACGTGATTACTCGAGGCGTTGATCTGAATGCTCTGGTGGGCGTCGAATTTTCCATTGGTGGCGCAAAATTTAAAGGCGTGGAGCTATGCCAACCGTGCAGTGTTTTAGGTCGACTATTAGAGAATCAGTGGGTTTCAAGGAGTCAAGTCATCCAAGCCTTTTTAGGTCGTGGCGGACTCAGAGCAGATATAATTAGCAGTGGTGTCGTGGGCGTCGGTATGCCACTTATCATTAGTCTAGGTGCAGCAGTAAAAACGTCATCATAAAGCCGATTTGGAACTGCTTGAACGCGGCTGTTTAACGCAGCTTTTTATTCCGCTTTTATTTGAACTGTCATGGTGCTTTGCAGCCATCAGTTTATTGACTAATAAGCCCATAGTAGACTTGACCCGCTTTTTTACTGCGGTGCAATTTCCATGGTGAGGGTAAATCTAATTCCGCCAAGGGCTGAGCCTGCTCTACGTAAATCATGGCCCCGTGAGCGAGGCAATTACCAGTCAATAAGGCTTTGAGTATGTCTGGTACTAAGGCTAGGGCAAAAGGTGGGTCTAAAAAAACCACTTGGTACTGCCCCCCTTGTTCGGCGAAGGCTTCTGTGGCCTGATAATTTTTAAGCCAATCAAAACTGCTCTTTTGCTCCACTAACGTGGTTTGGTCTCCGGCTAAAGGCAACTGCTTTAAGTTGTCTTTTAGGCTAGTGGTCGCAATATTAGATAAGTCGACAAAAGTCACATGTTTGGCGCCCCGGGACAGTGCCTCTAGTCCTAAGGCGCCCGTGCCAGCAAATAAGTCTAGACACCTGGCGCCTACTACCGGGCCAGAAAGCCAATTAAATAGTGTTTCTCGCACCCTGTCTTGGGTTGGCCGAAGGCCAATGACCGTAGCAAATGGAATTTTTCTCCCACGCCACTCTCCACCAATAATACGTAAACTTTGGCGTCCAGCTTGGCCAATCGCCACCACCTTATCAAATTTAGCCCCACTTCCCACATGGCGCAACTTAGGCAAAGCACGAGATGAACGGGAACTGGGTTTGCGGGCCATAAACATACCTAAAAAGATCAATGTGTGGGGGCAATCAAGATGTCTATTCTAAGGTAATCCATTCATAAAAGAAGCATACCCAAGTAAAAGCTATGCTAAAATTTACCCTTATTCATGCGTAAACACCGAGACGTCTCCGATATCATGGCCCTGTTTAACTTATTTGGTAAAAACAAAAACACTGCTGAGGCACAAAAGACCTCGTTAGTAGAAGCACCCAAGCAACCCTTGCAGGCTTTAACTGACTCTGCAACCACCGGCAGTGATGCTAGTCAGCCCATGGAAACAAATACAGCCAATTCTGAGCCTAAACAGGGGTTTTTTGGCCGCATAAAAAGTGGCCTTAGCCGCACCCGCAGTAACTTAGGTGATGGCCTTGCCAGCCTATTTTTAGGTGCAAAACAGATTGATGAAGATTTGTTTGAAGAACTTGAAACCCAGTTATTAGTTGCAGATGTGGGCATAGAAGCCACTGCTAGCCTGCTTAAAAAGCTGAGTGATCGAGTCGCTCGTAAAGATTTAACAGATCCCGCTGCGCTTTATAGTGCCCTCAAAGAAGAGCTTGCAGCATTGCTGCAGGGCAGCCAAGCTGCACTTGAAATTCCGCAGCAAGATAATCCTTTTGTGATCCTCATGGTCGGTGTGAACGGTGCAGGCAAGACAACAACAATTGGCAAGTTAAGTAAGCGCTTTCAAAGCCAAGGTAAAAGTGTCTTGCTAGCGGCTGGAGATACCTTTCGGGCGGCGGCGGTGGAGCAGTTACAAGAATGGGGCAGTCGCAACAATGTACCCGTTGTGGCACAACACACTGGGGCGGACAGCGCTTCAGTTATTTTTGATGCGGTCCAGTCTGCCCAAGCCAAAGGCATTGACGTGGTGATTGCAGACACCGCTGGTCGTTTACAAAATAAATCCCATCTCATGGATGAGTTAAGCAAGGTGGTGCGGGTCATGCAAAAGCTTGATGCTAACGCCCCCCATGAAGTTATGTTAGTACTTGATGCTGCCACGGGTCAAAATGCGATCAGTCAAGCTAGCCTGTTTGGTGCTGCAGTAGGGGTCACTGGAATCACCCTGACTAAGCTGGATGGCACTGCCAAAGGCGGGGTTATTTTTGCCATGGCACAACAACTCCAATTGCCTATCCGTTTTATTGGTGTGGGTGAGCAGGCAGATGATTTGCGGCCCTTCGAAGCCACTGAGTTTATTGATGCACTTTTCAGTGAAACGTCTCTGACTCAAGATAGTGCTCTATGATTCGTTTTGAGCAGGTTAACAAAAAGTACCATGACAAGAATGCATTAGTTAACACTAACTTTCATTTAAAGCGAGGTGATATGGCGTTTTTAACAGGCCATTCTGGCGCTGGTAAAAGCACATTATTAAAGCTCATTATGCTTATGGAGCGACCCTCCAGTGGCAAGGTTATTGTGGATCGGCAGGATTTAAGCCAACTTAAGCGTACACAAGTTCCAGCACATCGACGTAAAATTGGTCTTGTGTTTCAAAATCACCAGTTATTAATGGACTACTCTGTATTTGATAACGTGGCCTTACCTCTTAAAATTAGTGGTTACAATGAACGTGATTCAGGCCGGCGTGTGAGGGCTGCGTTAGATAAGGTAGGTTTGTTAGACAAAGAAAGACTGTTACCCCAAGTGCTCTCCAGTGGCGAGCAACAGCGAGTTGGCATAGCGCGTGCGATTGTTAATAAACCCAAGTTAATTTTGGCTGATGAGCCCACAGGTAACCTAGATCCTGCCCTATCAACTGAAATTATGCGTTTGTTTCAGCAGTTCAATCAGGTGGGGGTGAGCGTGCTTATTGCCAGCCATGATTTAGGACTAATCCAACGGTTACCCCACCCGGTGATCCAACTGGACCAAGGCCGCATTAGTGGCCCACCTTCGGTAATGAGGCAGTAAATATGGCCTTTTCAAAACCCCAAGCTGCACAAAATGCTAGCCGCTCGCAACCTGAAAATCATAGCACCCGTTGGTTAAGAGAACACAAAGAGGTCGTGGTTAGTAGCTGGTGGCAGCTCTGGAAAACCCCGTTCACCAATCTATTAACTTGGCTGACGCTCGCCATCGCCTTAACCCTTCCCACTGCGTTATTGTTACTGTTGAGCCAAGCCCAACATTTGGGTCAGCAAGTCAACCAAAGTAATCACATCAGTCTGTTTTTGGCGCCTTACGTAAGCTTAGAACAAGGCCAGCTAATCACTAATAAACTCGTGTTACGGCGCGACATTGCCAAGGCGACTTATATTTCAGCAGAGCAAGCCTTGATTGACTTCAAAGCCAGTAGTGGGCTTGAGGATATTTTAACAAGCCTCACCGAAAATCCCATTCCGGCGACCATAATCATAGAACCCGCAGAGGCTTTCTTAGACAGCACAGCCATTGCTAAACTTGCACAACAACTAAGACAACAAGAGCAGATTGACCAAGTGCTCGTCGATATGGCCTGGCTAGATCGACTGCAAGCCTTATTAGAGACGAGTCAGCGCTTTACCTACAGTTTAGCCATATTACTGGCGCTTGGCGTGTTATTAGTCGTAGGTAATACCGTTCGTTTGCAGATAGAAAGTCGAAAACAGGAGATTTTGGTGATTAAACTCGTGGGTGGCACAGATGCCTACCTACGCCGCCCATTTTTATATGCTGGCTTTTGGGCTGGCTTGTTCGCCGCGCTTATTGCAGGAGTCATTTTGCAACTGGGAACGAGCTACTTGCAACCCTCCATCTTATTATTAGCGCAAAGCTACCAAAGTGATTGGCAACTGAAAGGGCTAAGTTGGATGGGGGGCTTAATACTCGTCATTACCAGCTGCGGATTATCAGTGCTAGGGGCGAGTTTAACGGTTGGACGCCAGTTACGCCTTATTGAACCCAAATAAGTATCAGTTATCGCTTAATCTGTGGCTTTACATAGCTTTACGGCGAAAAACTGAGTCTAAGTCTTGCACTGCCACTCATTGGGTCCTAAAATGGTATACATACTGTGCCCCTGACGCAAAAGTTAACATTAGTATAGACCGATGTAGACTGCTAACAAGACAAGATTTGGGCATTTGTCCACAACATGGCTGACACGGCCATTGTTAAGCAACTTATAGCAGTGGGCTCAAAGACGACGGAGATTTTTATGACTAAGTCATTATCAGCGATTGATGCATTAGCGCCAGGTCAAAGCCACGAAGCTTACCTGCAGACGATCAGCACCATTCCCATTCTTACCATTGAGCAAGAACGGGCCCTAGCTGAGCGCCTATATTATGAGAACGACTTAGACGCTGCTCGCCAGCTCGTTATGTCGCATCTCCGTTTTGTGGCTCATATTGCCAAAAGCTATTCAGGTTATGGTTTACCCATCGCAGACCTGGTGCAAGAAGGCAATGCAGGCTTGATGAAAGCGGTGAAACGATTTAACCCAGAAGTGGGTGTTCGGTTAGTGTCCTTTGCAGTGCATTGGATTAAAGCTGAAATGCACGAATACATTTTACGCAATTGGCGTATTGTTAAAGTAGCCACCACCAAAAGTCAGCGTAAGTTATTTTTTAACTTGCGTAGTGCGAAGAAAAAACTGGCCTGGTTAACCCATGATGAAGTGCAGTCTGTGGCAGCAGACCTAGGTGTTGATGCTAAGGTTGTGATGCAGATGGAAGGCCGCATGTCTGCTCATGACACGCCATTTGACGCCCCAGAAGGGGATGAAGACAGCGCTTACCAAGCCCCAGCTTATTATCTGGAAGATCACTCAGGAGATCCTGCAAGGCAGCTAGAGGCCAGCGATTGGGAACAAGATTCCAATACTCGATTAGCCACTGCTATGGGGGATCTGGACCCACGTAGCCGTGATATTTTACAGCAACGTTGGTTAAGCCACTCAAAAGCCACTTTACATAACTTAGCCGATCAATATCAGGTGTCTGCAGAGCGTATTCGCCAGCTAGAAAAGAATGCCATGAAGAAACTCAAAGCCGCCATGAGTGATGGAATGGAAGCCAATGGCAAAGGTGCTTTTGCTTATTAACAGGCTGTGAATCTGATCGATTGAAGTGTAAAAAAAACCCACCAAGTGTGGGTTTTTTAGATTTTAAGGTAACCAAAAGGTGGCTAAATGCTGCCAAACGTTATCCACTATAATGGGCTGTGCCGAGGGTGTTGGGTGCAGCCCATCAGCCTGCATTAAATCATCAATACCCGCCACATTGTGCAGCACAAAAGGCACCAAAGCCGTATCATATTGCTCTGCTAGCGTCTTGTATTGGGCAAAAAAAGGTACCGTATAACGGGCACCATAATTGGGTGGTAATTGAATGCCCATGACCGCAACTTGAGCCCCAGCAGCCAGACTTTGTTGAATCATAGTGGCTAGATTAGCACTGATATTAGCAATGGGGTAACCCCGTAAACCATCATTAGCACCCAGTTCCAATAGCACCCATTGTGGCTCAAACTGATCTAACAAGGCCGGCAAACGTCGCACGCCTCCTTGAGTCGTTTCTCCACTAACACTGGCATTAATAACCTGCCACTTTACATTTCCACTGCTAGCCCGCAATTTATTTTCCAGCAGGGCTGGCCACGCTTGTTCTAAGGGCATACCAAAGCCTGCACTCAAACTATCTCCCATCACCAATACTGTGTGTTTTTTGGCCCAACATACGGGTCCCAACAGCAGGCTGGCGATCGTGATCACATAGACTGTAAATATTTTGAAAAATTGCTGCATACCCTTCCCTTAGTGACCCCTCAGACGCCATAATAGGCGCCTTTTCGTTTGTTGAGTGACCTGCTATGCCTAATTCCACGCCGTTTTTGGCGGCCCGCAACGTCAGTCAGATTGTGGCTAACCCGCAGGCCACGCAAGCTGATGACCTGCACATCCTAGACGATGTCAATTTTACCATAGAAGCAGGTGAATCGGTGGCCATCGTTGGCGCATCGGGCTCGGGTAAAACCACTTTGTTGGGCATGATGGCGGGGCTTGACAGCCCCAGCCATGGCCAGCTATTTTTAGCTAATAAAGACCTGACCAAGTTAGATGAGGAAGGGAGGGCCGAACTGCGAAAACATCAGGTGTCGTTTATATTCCAAAATTTCCAACTACTGCCCAGCCTCACAGCCATAGAAAACATCATGTTACCTTTAGAAGTGAAAGGTAGCAGTGATGCCAACACTCTAGCAACACAATATTTAAACCATGTGGGACTGGCCCAACGGGGTCACCATTACCCCAATCAACTTTCAGGTGGAGAACAACAGCGCGTTGCGATTGCACGCGCCTTTGCCGCTCAAGCGCCAATTTTGTTTGCCGATGAACCTACTGGCAACCTAGACACTCAAACGGGTGATCATATTGTTGAGTTATTATTTGAACTCAACCAACAACATCACACCACACTGGTGCTAGTCACGCATGATTTGAACTTAGCACAACGCTGTCAAAGACGTCTAACACTTAACGCTGGACAGCTAACGGAGCGGCTTGATGCTTAAATTAGCTGCACGCCTCGCATGGCGAGATTGGCGTGGTGGTGAATTATCTTTGTTGTTTGTGGCTTTGATACTCGCCATTACCAGTGTCACCAGCATTAGTTTATTTACCCATCAAGTGAAGCAATCCATGGTGGCCCAAGGCGCCAACCTCATTGCTGCCGACTTACGCCTGACCGGCAGCCAACCGATCTCTGAAGATTGGCGCACTAAGGCTGACAATTTGTCCTTACAACAGGCCCAAGTGAGCCAGTTTCAAGCCATGGTATTTGCTCAAGAAGGAATGCAATTAGCCAGCATTAAAGCCGTCTCAGACAGCTACCCACTCAGGGGTGAACTTAGTGTGGGCGCAGCCGCATTCGACTTAGGCACCGTGATTGCGCAAGGCCCAAAAAGAGGCGAGATATGGCCTGATTCCCGTTTGTTATCGAGTCTTAATGCGCGTTTAAATGACACTATCGATGTGGGTCAACTGAGCCTTAAAATTAGTCATATCCTCATCACCGAGCCAGACCAAGCCAGTGGCTTTTCAAGCTTCGCCCCAAGGGCCATGATGCACTTGCAAGATTTAGCGGCAACTGCAGCAGTGCAGACGGGAAGTCGGATAAAACACCGCTGGTTATTGGCGGGGCAAGCGGATGCATTAACTGGTCTGCAAGCTTCCATCACGCCATTGCTTGCACCCGGGCAAAAGTGGCAATCCCCGAATGATGGTAATGCCAACGTCGCCGCTACCTTAGATAAAGCCGAACAATTTTTATTGCTAGCAGGTTCTTTGGCGGTGGTATTAGCTGGCGTGGCATTGTCTTTGTCAGCCCGTCGCTATAGCCTAAGGCAAGCCAAACACGTAGCCTTGCTAAAGTGTCTCGGTCTTAAGCCAAAGCAATTACGCCTTTTGTACTTCAGCCAAATGATATTGTTAGCTTTGTTAGCTTTGTTGATTAGCCTGCCCCTGGCTTGGGGGTTATACCAAGCTTTGTTGTGGGTGGTGGCTGACTATATTCAAGGCGCATCACTGGTGCCTCCTTTTGAGCCTTTTTTATTAGGGGCTGGCACTGGCACCTTATGTTTATTGGCCTTTGTATTGCCACCCATGTTGGCGCTAGCCAAAGTCGCACCTGCTGAAGTACTGCGCCAATCTTCCAGCCAAAGCAAAACCAACAAAACTCATTTAGCCATTGGCTTTAGTGCTGTCATTGCTTTGGTTTACTGGCACAGCCAGTCCGTATTAATTAGTGGCGCCCTTATTATTGGCGTGGCTATTATTCTGCTATTGTTGGCTCTGTTAGCCAGCCAGCTCATTAAAGCGGGCAACAAAATCCGCCCCTATCTCAGTCAAGGTGGCAAAATTGGCCTGGCCAACTTAGCGCGTAGAAAGCATCAAAACAGCCTACAGGTGGCTATTTTTGGATTAGCATTAATGCTTCTATTTAGTTTGATCTCGGTGCGTAGCTTTCTGATTAACGATTGGCAGCAGCAGTTAAAGCAAGACACACCCAACCTATTTTTATTCAACATTTATCAACAGCAACGGCAATCTTTACTCGACTCTATGGAAGAGCAAGGGTTAACCACTCAAGCCTTAACGTTTTTCCCTATTGCACGAGCCAGACTCACAGAGCCCAAGCTGCAGAGCCGACGTGGTTCAAGAGAATTAAACCTCACTTGGAGCCCAGACTTGCCCATTGGTAATCGCATTAGTGGGGGTCAATGGTGGAACGATGGGGCAACTGGACTGGAAGTTTCAGTAGAATCTGACTATGCGAGAGATATGGGTTTAAGTTTGGGTCAGGAACTCACCTTTAACATTGCAGGTATCGAGAAAAAAGCGGTTTTAAGTAACCTTAGAGACGTCGATTGGAGCAGCATGCAGCCCAATTTCTTTTTTGTCTTCTCTGAGCCTTTGGTGGAGGCCAATAGCGCCAGTTACATGGCGAGTGTGTATATTGCCCCCGCAGACCGTCCCAAGCTAGGCCCTTTGTTGCGCCAACAACCCACCATATCTATGCTTGATGTTGATCAAATTTTACAACAAGTGCAAAGGGTAGTCGCCCAACTCTCCCTTGCGGTGGAGAGTATTTTAGTCATGGTGCTTGGAGCAGGGGTATTAGTCTTAGTGGCTAGCATTCAAGCCAGTATCGACGAACGCCGCCATGAAAGTGCTATTTTACGAACTTTAGGGGCCAGCAAAGCCCTTATTCGACGCATTTTATGGGTCGAGTACGCCAGTCTCGGCTTTGTTGCAGGACTCATAGCCGGTTTGGGAGCCGAAGCTTTGGTCGCCGTGCTACAGCAGCAATTGTTTCAAATGCCCATGCAATTTCACTGGCCCCTATGGGTCCTGACGCCCTTCACTGGCATGATCATCATCGGTGCCTGTGGCTGGTGGTTTAACCGCACGGTGGTCACTGCGCCCCCCTTAAGAACATTGCAGCAAACATAAGGCCTAATTTTCACACTAATGCTAAATATACGCGCCTACAGGGGCTTTAAATGTCACCCAAGGCAAGAAAATACTTTACAATAGCGTCATAAAAATTGGGTCTATTGGGAAAACTAAAGTGTCGGTGGTACTAACTTATTGTTTGAAATTTTTGCCTTTTCTGAGCTGGGCGAAGAACACCACTGCAGACAGCGCAAGACAAGATGCCATGGCTGGTCTCACTGGGGCAATTATTGTTTTACCACAGGGTGTTGCCTATGCCTTAATTGCCGGTTTACCACCAGAATATGGTTTATATGCCGCCATTGTGCCCGCAATTATTGCAGCCTTATTTGGCTCATCTTGGCATCTTATTTCGGGCCCCACAGCGGCCTTATCTATCGTGGTCTTCACCACCATTAGCCCATTGGCTGAAATAGGCTCTGCCAATTACATTGCTTTAGCCCTAAGCCTGACCTTAATGGCAGGTTTATTTCAGCTACTTTTGTCTTTAGCACGCATGGGCACCTTGGTTAACTTTGTGTCTCACTCAGTAGTGGTGGGTTTCACATCAGGGGCGGCGGTAGTGATTGCCACCAGCCAAATTAAAAATGCCCTAGGCCTAGAACTAGAAGCGAGTGGTAACTTCATTCTTAACTGGATTACGGTCAGTAAAAATATTGCCAGCACCCATTGGCCTAGCTTAGTCATTGCCCTCATCACTTTGACCACGATGATCCTCATCAAACGCTGGCGCAGGCAATGGCCTAACATGTTAATCGCCATGATCATAGGCAGTATAGCCACCCAGCTATTGCTACTATCTCCTTGGCAGGCGGCTACACAGATTGCTTTAGTGGGGGAAATTCCATCACAACTACCACCTTTGTCCATGCCTGTAATGAACTGGGATGTGCTCCGAGAACTGGCCCCAGGGGCCATGGCTTTGGGCCTTTTGGGGTTGGTGGAAGCCGTGTCTATCGCCCGTTCTGTGGCCACTCGGTCAGGCCAACGCATTAATGGTAATCAAGAATTCATTGGTCAATCCTTGTCTAATATTATTGGCAGCTTCACCTCTAGCTATGCCACTTCTGGGTCGTTCACCCGCACTGGTGTGAATTATGAAGCAGGTGCTAGCAGCCCCTTAGCCGCCCTATTTGCGGCTATTTTTCTAGCTTTAATTGTGCTGCTTTTAGCGCCTTTTGCGGCTTACATTACCCTGCCAAGTATGGCTGCTATCTTACTCATCGTGGCATGGAATCTGATTGATTGGCACCATATTCAGGTCATCTATCGAGCGGGTAAAACCGAATCGACAGTCTTTGGTGTGACCTTTGGGGCCACCTTGTTATTACCCATGGAATTTGCCATTTACCTTGGCGTACTTTTGTCATTGGTGCTTTATTTACGCCGCACCTCAAAGCCTAAAATTACGGCTTTAGCCCGCAGCCACCATGCCAAACAACTGGTGCCGGCCCAACGCTCTAACTTGCCAGAATGTGAGGCCCTAAAGATCATCCGCATTGATGGTTCGATCTTTTTTGGGGCGGTGGACTATGTGCAATCGGCGCTTATGGTGATCCCCCAAAAACATGTATTGATTGTGGCCAGTGGCATTAATTTTATGGATTTAGCGGGCACTGCGTTACTGGCTAACGAAGCCAAGCGTTTAAATGCCCTCGGTGGTGGCTTGTACCTGTGCAATACCAATGGCAGCGTGATTAAGCCCATTATCCGCAATGGCCATTTGAGCGCGATTGGAAAGCGCCATTTTTTCGCCACCAAAGCCTTGGCCTTAAGTGGCATTGATGACATTTTACACGGCCACACCTGTGCTGGTTGCACGCCCTAAAGCCAGGCTTTTATTTCACTCAAAAAAGCAGGCTAGAGACCGATAACAGCTAATAGTTCTAATGTCCTACCCTGTTCTTTTCCACATTTTTACCACAATGGATGGCTGGTTGATCTCGTGCTGATGGCCTTCGCTAAGTTCATCATCAAGAGCGAGATTTCGAAATGGTTTGCGGTGAATATCATCAACAAATTCAGTTACTTTTTTTAAAAAGTTTATCTTAATGCTCAGCTTTTCTGCTTCAGTCTCAGCTGCGGCTAGCAGAGCGTGATATTGTTTAATAGCCATTTCTATCGGTGTCAGTAATTCGTTAGTGCTTCGTGCACGCTGCTGAGCACTGTTTCTTGTTTGAGTCGTTGCCGTAATTTGTGACGCTTGCGCTTGCTCTGATAAAATCAAACAATGCTTATCATTTTTCCAAAATTCATAACATTCTTTATTTTTTGTTGTGACCACTTTAGCCCAGTGACGATGATCTGGCATTTGATCAATCGCTAATGCTGCATTTTCAGTGGTGTTGGTGGTGTTCTCATGGTTTGTTCCACCTAATATATACGGCCAACACTCTACTAACTGTAAAGATGAAAGATCAACTTCTTTACCTGTTTCATCTTTTAAAGTCTGACAATTGGTGGGAAGGGTCCCTGTCTGCCCCACCATCACCTGCCCTGCACCAAAGCTTTCCCATGTGCCATAACCTAATAACCCACTTGGGTCATCTTCTGTGAGGGAAATGTAAACAGCCCCCACGGGCAGTTCATTGGGTATACGCCACTTGCCCTTTTTCTCAGTATTTTCACTGTTATTTACACTAGCACCTACGCATGAAACTAACATTCCAGTAACGGTTGTACCAATGTATTTTTGATCACATGGGTCCCCTAGTACTACGTCACCCACGAGTTCGAGTGATCCAATATTCTCAATATTATATCCACCTGCATCCATATTACCTGCTAGTGTTTTCGTACCATCCAATCGATACAGTTTCTCGTGCGCTGCCTCATGACCCGGTGGGTCTATTCTTGAGGTGACTTTAGTTGTTAATGCATGGGCCACTGTTCCTGCATCACTGACTTCACCCACTCTACTGCCCCCCCTGGCTTCACTAACTGCAATTGCCGCATCTGGCACTGAAAGCGATGCACGGGGCAAGCGCCCAGCCACACGACTGGCGTAGCGGACCTCTGTTAAATCACTTGAGATTAAAAGGTCTTGGCTTTCCTGACCTTCCACCTTGAACTCGAAGGGTTTACCCCAGCTGTTGGTTGTCTCTTCTTGAGTTAGTAAATTCTTTTCCACCAGCAGGTCTATGCCATCTGGCCAGCTATCGGTCATGCTGTAGTAACGCATGGATGCCCTTTGCACCCGTTGAAATTTTTCGACCATGCCCGTGGCAACGCGATCCACAGAGGTTAATTCACTGGTGCGTAACTGTTGCACCACCACCACCGATAGCACGGCGAGCACGATAAGGGTTTCGATAAAGCTAAAGCCAGTCTGGCCTTTTGGCTGTTGGCGCGTAGGATGATGTGAGTTCAAGATAGCCTCCCTTATTGAGGTAGGTTAAGGCCGATAGATGGCCAGTGGCGCAGCATTAAAGCCCTTAGGGATATTATTGGCATAAGAACTCATGATACATGTCGGTATAGCTTTGCTGTTCTATGTGGTTGGCATGGTTAGTAACGCTGGCTATGCGTGTCCATGTGAATTCCTTACCCTCTTCTTTAAGGGGGGCGTAGTTACGCCACACAGAGGCGGGTGAGGTATTGTCCACGGTGCTTACTGACACAGTAACTGGTATCACATCCCAGTTAATTGAGGGTGAAAAATAGCCGTCAAAGGGATTAACGCTGTCCTCAGCAGAATTTAACAAGCCTAGTTTAACCAAAATGTCACTGCTCACATCGGGGTTATCAAAAGTTTGTGTTGAGTTTTCTATTGAGTTTTCTATTGAGTTTTCTATTGAGTTTTGTGTTGAGTTTTGTGTTGAGCTTTTTATAGTTTCCCCAGGTTGAGCTTTTTCGCTAAGCACTTTGAAACAGTGTATAGCATAAAAATCATGCAAGGCTCGATGCATGGTGTTAATGCGCGCTTTAGCCACTTGCAAATTTAATTCAGTTTTCTGTGCTTGATATAATTGGAGGCCAGCAGCAGCCACGCTGCCACCGACCGCCAGCACCAATAGCACCTCCAGCAGGGTAAAGCCTGTCGGAGCTTGGCTGTGCTGAGCCAGAGATTGCCTGCTAAAAAAGGCAGTTTCAGTGCTACGGTATTTCATTTAAATTATATTGTTAATAATTAACCAACTATTTAAAGGTAGCCGTTAAATCGCCATTGTCTGCACAGATTGCGCCACCTGAGGCAGGAGTGTCTCCATCTTCATCAATAAAGGCAGTGGTTTGAGCCCTAATTTGTTCGGCAACATCCTCACACGTTTTTTTCTCCATATCAGCAGATGTCAGCGTAAACTCATTCACATTAACCGCTGCCAATTGGTATGCGCCACCATCTGCATTTGTTTTAGTAGTCAGACGACCCATGTCTATTAACTTTTGTATTGCAATGTCTGTATAGTCAGTTTTAATGCCTTTCCAGCCTCGGGCTTGGGTTACTATTGTGGATATTTCATTGACATAGCGGTTACTTTTAACGCCATTCATAACCGTGGTGCCCGCGACTAAGGCTCCCACAATCAGCATGCCCGCCACTGCTAAGACAATCATTAACTCTATAATTGAAAAGCCCTGTTGACGGCCTCTGGTCTGGCTCCTTGGGAGCTTTGGGAGCATTGGGTTAGTTGTATGGTGCATAATTTTATCCTCGTTAATAATTAAAATGTTCCCTAGGGAAACGTTAAAGTGCTTGTAATTGGCTAATGCTAAACATGCCACCAAAGGTAACCATGACGACCATGCCCACGCACAGCATCCATACCCCGGCAATGACCTTAGCCAATAGGTTAATCTGTCGCTGAGTGTTAGCGACGATTTTAGTAGCCGCGGCTTCAAGGGCCTCGACGTAACGCTCAGAGCCTGCCAACAAACGCAAACGGTCCACCATTTCGGCCGATAAGAGGCCCGTGTCAAACACGTCTGCCATATTGTCGTAGCCCTGGTTAAGGCGTTGCTGATAGCGCTCTAAATGCGCGTAATAATAGGGCGACGCATCACCCATGGCCATGTGCACAATGTCCATTTCTAGCACATGAATGCGTTTTAAGGTGGCATACATTTGCATAAATGCAGCGCCATTTAATTGTGCATAGTGCTTAAAAATAGGCACCTGATAACGCCATGCCTTAAACACGGCCACATCACTGAGTAACAGCCACCTAAAGGCCCAAACTAACCCTCCTATAATGGCTAGCCCAAGTAGGCCCTTGTCTGTGATCGTGTGAGTTAGGCTCCAAAGGGCCCCCAAAGCGGGTGGAAAACGGCTAATATCGTTGTCTACCAAAGGCAGAATTAAGGGAAATAACTGGGTCTTAAAGTTGATTAATAGAAACACCACTAACACGGTCAAAAGCACTGGGTATTGAAAGAACCCCAAAGCCTGTTTTATACCTGCCGCGTTATTGGCCATGCTCTTGAGTACGGGTTTTAAACTTTGCACCAGCACCCCTTCTTTCTCACCCACACGAGTGGCATTCACCAGCAATGGGTCGAACCAACCGACCATGGCCTCGGCTAAGGGTTGGCCCGCTTTTAAGTTTTGCATCATTTGTTGGGCCACCACTTTGCGGCCCCCTTGGGCATACTTTTCTAATACCATGAGTACTGGCATGGGAGTTCCCACATGGGGCAAGCTATCAATGAGATCTCGCAAAAATTCCACTTGCTGTTCTTTAGAAAAGCGTATTTGTAAGATTTTGGTTTGGATTTGACTCCAACCATGCTCCACACTTTCCATAACACTCATGAGGGCAGCCCCAATAATGGCGCAGCCACTCCAGTCTCATGGCTCTTGGGGGAATTGGGTTGATAGAACTTTTCTGAGAGAATACTTTCCGTGACTATGGGGCAAGCCAGCCCCGTTAACACATGGTTTTTAGCGTGGGCCTGTATAGATTGCCAACCCTGGCCTTTAAGGTGTGTCTCCCAGCCTACAATATTTTCAGCGGCAATAAAGGCCCTTGCCGAGGCATCTATTTTAACGGCTTCGGCCACCACTACGCGGCCATGAATCCCTGTGCCTTGGCAGTGTGTACAGGCGTTTTCGGGTTGGGTATTAGCAAACCTTAAACTGGCCAAATCGGCCTTAAAATAATTTAGCAGGCGTTCAGTTTGTCGTGCTTGTATGGGCCGACTAGCCTCAACATGCTCTGCTAGTAAGGCACAATGACTGCAGTTGGTGGGCAATAATCGTTGAAAAATAAATAGTTTTAACAGCCCAGGTTCGGCTAACCTGGAGAAGGGAATACCTAGGTCATGCAAACGCGTGACACAGCCAATGGCCGAATTGGTGTGCAATGTGGTGAATACCAAATGGCCAGTGGTGGCGGCATTAACAATCTCTTTGGCCACCACAGGGTCACGCAACTCACCAAACATGATGACATCTGGGTCTAAGCGTAAGGCATTTTTACTTAAAGCCGCCCAGTTGAGATGGGCATGATCGGCCCTCACCGGCACTTGGGTGGCATTAGCTAAGGTGTATTCAATGGGGTCTTCGTAGGTGTAAATGGATAAATGGGCGGGCAGTTGCTCAACAAGCATACTCAAGGTGGTGGTTTTACCTGACCCCGTAGGGCCTGCAATAATTAACAACCCACTTGAGGATAAGGCCGCTTCCTCTATAATCATGGCTTGCTCAGGGGGGTAGCCTAACTGTTCTACCGACTGGTTAGTCTTGCCCATTTTGGCGCCCATAGACAACACGCGCAACACCACTTTAAAGCCATTGCCCGTGGGGGTTTGGGCATAACGAATATTTTTCTCACCGTCCTCAGTGTGCATACAAAATAACGCATCCAAAGGCTCTTTGGGGTTAAAGGCTTTAGGTGAGCCGTTGTTTTTAACGGCATCGGCATTAATGGCTGCTGACATGGCCTCTGTCACACTTTTGGCGTCCCAAGTTTCCGACCCCATGAGGTGATCACGGTAGGCGCGCAGCAACCCAAACACCCGAAACTTAATAGTGGCCAAACCCGTATGCTGATTGACGGCAATATGAATGTCTGTGGCAGGCGCTTTTGCCGCATTTTCAATTAATGCATCCAATAGCTTTTGTGCTACTGAGCGTGCATGATCTGGGCTCGGGGTAGCACTGCTGCGGGTATCTTTTTTATGTTGCAACAGATTTAACATATTACGCCGGCGGTACAGTTGTGACATGACGCCAGAAGAGCAGACTTTAATTTTTACCATTTGTGGCGCTATTGATAGCTCAGCCACAAGCGCCCTTTGCGCTTGATCTAGGGCGTTGTACTGCGCTACAGCAGTATAAACGAGGCCTGTTTTTGACAATAAGATGTGCTCACCATAGCGGTTAATGAGCGCATCTTGATGCTTTGATTGCTCTAGCCAGGCTTCATCTGCTGGCACCTCCTCAATGCGTTCAATAACCTTGGTCTTGTGCAATTTGGCTAAACGTGCCAGCTCATCAGTACTGTTGTTTAAGGTTTGTGGCGTGTCAGTAATCTTATTAAAAAACATATTAATCTCCATGTCCGTGGTCGGTTGGGCTGGAAATGGATGGGCGAGTGAAGACTGAACTCAGCACCAAAGTCGTTGAGCGGCCATTGAATAGAATATCAACGGCACCACGCTGCTGATGGGATCTGACTAAAGTCACCGGGCCAATGGTTTGTTTAAGATTCATGACCTGCTGTTGGTTGTTAAACCATAAGACTGCACGGTTATCCGACAAAATACCCAACAGTTTAGGTTTGGTTTTTAGGTTTTTTACACTCAGAATACTCTGGGTGTTCTGGGGCTTAGTGGTAGAATGGGTGAGAGGCCTACCTGAGACTTCAGCTGAGACTGCATTATTGGTTAATGGCTGGGCTGCCGCACTGGGTTGGACGTTGGCGATTACTCGGTTGCGTGCAATCTCCATGAGCCATTGTTGTTTTTCCAGCTCCATGTCCCTGAGTATTTGTTGATTAGCTAGTTGGTCGAGCTGGCCCTCTAATTTAGCCAAGGCAAGACGCTGCTCGGCATCTTTAATGGCCAGAACGTTGCGAATCACCAGTCCTTGTGCTGGAGGCAACACTTGTTTTTGTACCGGCGCAGGGGCAGGCACTGTAGGTAGATCAGCAAGCACCTTGACAAGGGGCGCGGCTTTGGCAGGCATGGCTTGTGTCTGTACAAAGTTACCTAAAATAGTGTCTTGGTACACAAAGGCGCCAACCAGCATAGCCCCTAGCACCGTCGCTAATAACCCTGACATGACTAGCCGTTTGATTAATGTTGTAGGTTTAGACATTAGCCACTCCATACACCACAAAGGACACGGTATTTTCCTGAGTATTAATTGAAGAATGGTTACTAGTCATACCCGTCAATACCGCTGGCAAGTCGCGCAACATGATGCTGATGAAGTCGTGCATCAGGTCACTGCGACTTGAATAACTCAAGGTAACTTGGGTATATTGATAACGGCCATTGGACTGAATCGCATTTGTACTTATTTGTACACCCGCCACAAAGGCACTATCGCGCAGGCTTTTTAACATGTGACGAATCGGCATAACCCCAGTGGGCTCGCCGCGCTTTGGGGTGTTTAGGGAGCGTGAAACCACGATAGCACCCTGCTGCATAGACGTCTTCCAACCCAACTTTTCAAGCTGTTCTGTAAGACTTACAATGACATCCGCTACAGGTAATAAAGACACCGTTAAATAGTCATTAGACAGCCGGGATTGCTGCAATACCACACCCTCTACAAACCTTAGACTATTGACGTACCTTTGTACTTGGCTAATTTGTATGGGCGGTGATGGGCTCTGCATAATGGCCTTATAGCCACTAAAGGAATCGATCACTACGGCAGCACTGGGAGCTTTGTTAGTGGCTTTAGGTTGCATAAAGACAGTCAACCCATAGGCGCTAACGAGCAGCATAGCTAGCACTAACCAAGGTGCCCACCAACGACTTAACTTGGCCTGGTCAAAAGCTTTTGCTATAGCGACTAACTCAAAGCGATGCAATGCCTTGAGTTGGGGCAGAAGGGCTTGGTCTAAGGTTTGAAAGGTTGCCACTTGAGCAGCATTAATGTGTAAATGACCTGACTCTGGGTCTGATTGTTGTTCTATCTCTAACCCTAACCCTAACCCTAGCCCTAGCCCTAGCCCTAGCTCTGATTCTGGTTCAAGTTCTGAATCTAACTCTTGAGCCTCAGATGGCTTAATGGGGGTATCGCCATACACCATGATGTTAAATGTGACGGAAGCTTGGGCTAAGATTAAGCCTGCATTTTTATCTAAGCTGCCCACAGGTATATGGGCATCGTAGGCAACTGCGCCATTAACAATAATCACCAGCAAGCAGCCTTCTGTGGCATCCGTTTTTGTGGTATTACCTTGTGTGGTATTACCTTGTGTGGTGTTACCTTGTGTAGTATTACCTTGTGTTGTGCTACCTTGTGCCACATCACCTAGAGCTTCGCACCAAATAACATTGTCTGTGGCCATCTGTTGCTGATGTAAATGGGCCAACACACATTCTCCCAAAGCATAACCATACTCAGTGCTCAATACCGTGTGCAACTGATCATCGGGCGCCTTGGACACACAGACGTATACTGGCCCATGGTGGAGCTGGGCGCGCTGGCGCAAGGTTTTTTTCACAGACCCTTGGGAGCTTTGTTTTTTAAACACCTCTCTTTCTGCCCCGCAGATGAATTGCACCGCGGGCTGGGTACCACTTGGCCTAAGGTAGGTTTGTGTCATAGGGCTGGCCCCAAGCGCAATATGGTGGGGGTAATCAGTACTAAGGTTTCTTCGATAACCTGCTGACCAGATTTAAACGTGGCTTGATTAGTGGCATCAAGCGGTGATGAGGCATTATTACTGGACACCACTTGTTTTAAGCTGTTGGCCAATACCGTTTGACCAGCCCGCATAATAATGGTTTGTGAGAATTGGTTTTCGTTAACATTAGGGGCTTCAATTTGTGCATCACCCACTATTTTTTTCTCAATTTTCAATATGTCAGATAACATTGAGCTAATGTGCAAGTAAATACGATCATGGGCATCAACATTGCTTAACACGTAGATGTTGTAGCCGTCTGTTACGGTGCCCGGCACCACTGATGTAGATGTATTGCCCTCACCATCACTAGTGACGGTGGTTTCTGCAATATAGCCCCTCGCCTCAGCCATTTTTAGTTCTGCCACTCGATTCACCTGCGTTAAAATGCGCGGTTCTGTTACCACACTTACGCTGCCCTGTTCTTCTAGTGCAGATATCAGAATTTTTGAGTTACTCCAGTCGCCAGTGGTGGCCAAGGCCTCAACCGTAGTGGGGGCACTTGAGAGTGCGCCATTGGCAGATAAAACGCCGGCGAACGACAAGGTTGAGCTAGCATTTTGGCGCACTAAACTCCAATCTATGCCACTAGCCGCAGAACTTTTATGCCTAAACTTGAGCACCTTAACGTCGAGTAGCACTTGCGTAGACAAGGCATTATTTAACCCTTCAAGATAGCTGCTGACTGAGACCATGCGCTCGGGGGTGGTGCGCACCACCACCGAGGATGACGCTTCTGACAGCACGACTTGACCCACTCCATCAAGCAAAAGATCAAGGGTGGCGGCGACTTCTTCAAACACGTTGCTGCCAGTGCTTTTGATGTTCTGAAACTGGGCTGAGTTACTACCTAAAACACTATTGGCATCGGCAGTTGTGCCCGCCTTATTACCGATGAGGTAATTGTAATTGCCACCCACATAACTTAAGTCATAGCGTTGGGTTTGATATTTTTGCCAGGTAATTTGTTTATCTGTGGCGCTATAGGTATAACCTGAACTGGCAGCCATGGCGTCCAGTGCACCTTTGGCACTGCCTTCTAGATAAACCAGGTGCAGGGGTAACTGCAAGTCCACATCGGCGCCATAGTGCACCACTACACCATTATTACGAGCAAGGTCATCCACGAGTAAATAAAAAGGCAGGCCTTGGCTGGTCACCGCGTGCGGATGAGCGTACCAATCGGGTGTGTTGATAATGGGCACACTGGTCATGCTTCCAATGGGGGTGTCTACAAAAATAACCACAGGCATGTCTGTTTGATTGCGCTGTTGTGTGACTTCTTCTTGCACCTGTTCAGACACAACTTGTAACTCATCGTGCAGGCGGTGGCCTGAGCAGCCTAATAGGCTGAACCCTAAAATGGAAATGCCTAAATGACGTAAATTCAACATGGTTATACGTTCCTATTGACTGGGGTTGCGGGTTAGCAGTGGGCGCGCCACAAACGCCAGTTGTTTAGAGTGCTGCATCATCTGGGCTTGAACGGGGTGGCGTTGTAGCAATTTTACTAAGCCACCAAACAGATCATGCACCAGCAGTGGGTAAGCAAACTTAACTTGATAATCAATGGGGAGTTGCCATCCGCCTTGGGCTAATGTCCAGCCGTAATGGTGTGACAAACGCTTAATGTTGGTTAAGAGAGACCCTGGCTCAACATTAAATATGGTTATTTTTTGGTGCTCACGGTAGACCTGATCGGTCACCACTAAAGAGCGCTGACTCGCTTCATCAACGCTGTGCAAATGCAGGCCGCTAGGTGGCACGTGCTGGTATAAGGCAGCAAAATTAAGATCCACCAAAAAAGGCACCTTAATGTGGCTGTTTACCAGCGCTGTGATTTGGTCCAACTTTAACCCAGCTGTATTAATATCAATCACCACACGGTCATAACCTTGCACTTGAGCAAACCGATTGAGGGCATGACGTATCGCCTCACCTTTATAGGCATTGAAATAGAATGCTGCAGGTGGCTTTATGGATGGGGCTATAGCAACAGCTGTGTTTTGAACCATAGTTGTGTTTGCCGCCGTAGCGGTGCCATGGGCCATCAACATTGTTTCAGAAGCAGATAATAATTTATTAAGTGGGGGTGGAGGTGGAGGTGGAGGTGGAGGTGCATGAGAATGAGTTTGGGCATGGGCGTGGGCAATTGTCTTGGCTAACAGGGTCGATTGGTCCATCAATTCAGTGCAGGCCTTTACTGTTACCATGAAGGCATCGGCATAGTCAGTCAGTAACTGGGCAAGGTCCGCCATGGCTATGTCAGTGTTGGTATAGGGCCCTACAAATATTTGATGCCAACGTTCGGTACGTTTGGTGCAAATCTTGTACCCCTTTTGATTGAGCGTCTCAAAGTCGTCCGCTAATTCGTCTAAAGTAGTCGACTTTAGTGACATGAGTTGCACGTAAATTGACGCTTCATTAGAAGGCATATTGGCCATTGAAACGTTGGCAATGGCGCTAGAACTAAGTAGGCAGACGATGCTGAATTTGAATAAAAATTGGCTTAATTTCATATCTACACCAGCCCATACTTAGTTCGTATTTGATGGCTATTGGCCGCCCTAGGACTCTTTTTGTTAGAAATATTGGAAATTAGTCGATCTAGGTGACCTGTGTGACTTATTTGGTAACCAGCACCTGTGATCAGTTGACTTAGACCGTGTTGATCTAAAACGGTTAGGGTAAAGAGTGATTTGGCCAAATGTGTGGAATTATGAGTAGCGCCAATTGGGGTGGCTTGGGGCTTTAACTTTGCTGACACCGAGTTATTGGCGCTGCATCCGAACAAGATGGCACAGAGTATAAAGGGCACTATTTGATTCAAGGCTTTGATGGTATGTTCCTACATCAAGAGATCATTATAGGAAAAAGCGTAGATTACAAATACCACTTTGGCAAATTTTAATTACATAAAGTTACATAAAGTTACATTTAATGATATTTAAAAAAGCCCTCATAAATTATTTTAATTATAAAAAAATGAAGTAAATCATAAGTTAAAGGGTTTAATGAGCTTAAGTTTTTATTTAGTTACAAAAGTTTTCTTGCTTTGATAATTTAACTGATTTTCTCTCACATTTAATGAGGATGATGTCCTCGTGCTGAAGTTTCAGTTTTTACATTATTCTTTAAGTCATGGGATTAGTTTATTTCTGTCATTATTTTTAGGCACAAAAAAACCCGCGCTAGGCGGGTTTTTTTAACTCGGATACTGCAACACCACTTACTTGGTAGTGCGGGCACCAAAGCGCTTATTAAAGCGATCAATACGACCGCCAACATCGATGTTTTTCTGCTTGCCTGTGTAGAATGGATGGCATGCTGAACAGGTGTCAATGTGCATGTCTTTGCACAATGTTGAACGCGTTTCTACCACGTTACCACATGAACACGTGGCCTTAATGGCTTCGTATTTAGGATGAATATCTTTTTGCATGGAAAATAACCTCAGGGTTATGGCGCCGCCACTTGATCTATTGCCAAGCACCGCACCGAACAGAGACCTTAAAAGATCTCGTTTAACTTGGCGCACCATTTGGTGGTAAGCCAAAAATAGAGGCAGAATTTTACCAGACATCAACGGATTAGCAAGTCTTTTTCCTCACATGAGTTTTACAATGCACCAAATACCTTGTTTATGTGGGTAAAGCACCACAAAACTAAACACTTTGGTGTAGGATAAGCGCCTAACCAACTTGTCTTTAGCAATCAACTTTTAGTGCCTATGTATTTACAAATCGCCATCGCTACTGGCCTGCGCCAAGAGTTTACTTACCTAGCGCCCGACCCAAGTAAAAGCTCACACCAACCAAAAATTGGCTTACGTGTGCGAGTGTCTTTTGGCCGCAGTGAAAGGGTGGGACTTATTGTTGGCATTAAACAAACCACAGACCTAGACCTCAGCAAGCTCAAACCCATTATTGAACTATTAGATGATACGCCATTGTTGTCGCCAGAGCTTTGGCAACTGGGATTATGGGCCGCTGATTATTACCAATATCCATTGGGTGATGCGCTCATGCACCTGTTGCCTGCGAAACTAAGACAACCTCTACCCAATCAACTGATTCAATTTAATTGGAAGATCGCTACTGTAGAAGCCGAATTTGGTAGGGCTAAAAAACAGCAGGCTTTGTGGCAACAAGTTAACACCTTAGCCCCTGAATTCAATCTCAGTCAACTGCAAAACATGGGCATTAAACCCAGCCAACTCAAACCTTTTTTGGATAAGCTGTGGCTCACCACCAGCTACCCTAAGTCACAAGAAGTGACTTTAAAGCTAGCTCAAAAGGCCTTAGACCTTAACCTTGAACAAGTCCAAATTGTTGAGCATTTAGCGAGGGTAAAAGGCACGTTTAGCTGTAATTTACTCAATGGTGTTACGGGTAGTGGCAAGACAGAAGTGTATTTACATGCGATTGCGCATCAATTGCAGGCCAGCAAACGGACCTTATTATTGGTACCCGAAATTGGCCTGACACCACAGCTGCTGCAACGGTTACAAGCGCGCTTTGATAATCGCGTACTGGCATTGCACTCAGGCCTTACAGAACACCAAAGACTGAACGCTTGGCAACAAGCTGGACTGGGGCAAGCTGACATCGTTATTGGCACCCGCTCCGCCCTATTTACCCCCATTCCCAATTTAGGCCTCATTATTATTGATGAAGAACACGATCAAGCCTATAAACAGCAAGAAGGTTTTCGCTATCATGGTCGCGATTTAGCTATAAAACGGGCGGCTGACGCCAACATTCCAATTTTACTAGGCTCCGCAACGCCGTCACTAGAAAGTTTGGCAAACGTTAGCCGTGGCCGATTTACTCAATGGTTGTTGACACAACGAGCAGGTTCAGCCAATAGTCAAAGTTATCAGGTCATCGATTTACGCAACCAACCCCAGCAAGCAGGGATATCGGAGCAGTTGCAGGGCATGATTCAAATCCAACTCGATCTGGATCATCAAGTCTTACTCATGCTCAATCGGCGGGGTTTTGCTCCAAGTCTGCAATGCCAATCATGTGGCGCAACGGCTCAGTGCCCTGCCTGTGATGCCAATATGACCTTACATCGGCGACCGCCAAGGCTGCATTGCCATCATTGTGAGCACCAACAACCCGTGCACTTGCATTGCCCCCAATGTCAGAGTCATCAGTTAAAACCTTTGGGGCAAGGCACCGAGCGCACAGAAGAGCAGCTTAATTCCCTCTTTCCCGATACTCCCGTGCATCGCATAGACCGTGACACGACCCGTAAAAAAGGCAGTTTAGAAAACATGTTAGAGCAAGTGCATAGTGGTGCACCTTGTTTACTCGTGGGTACCCAGATGTTGGCTAAGGGTCATCATTTCCCTAATGTGACCTTGGCTGCTATTTTGGATGCTGATGCCAGTTTGTTTAGTAGTGATTTTCGTGGCCCAGAAAAACTTGCTCAACTACTTGTGCAAACTGCAGGTCGTGCTGGCCGCGATCAAATACCGGGGACAGCAGTCATTCAAACCTACCAAGCAGACCATCCTACTATTGAGATTCTTGTCACTCAGGGTTATAACGCCTTTGCCGCACAAGAACTCACTCGCCGTCAACAAAGTGGTTTACCTCCAGCGGGTCATATGGCCCTGTTTCATGCTCAGGCCAAAGATGCAACGCAGGCCTTTGCGCTACTCAATTGGTTAAGTCAGCAAATACAAAATCCAGTGCTAGCGCCCCTAACTAAGGCTTTGCTTATGTTTGGCCCTATGCCGGCCTTTATGGCTCGCAAAGCCAATTATTATCGAGCTCAATTACAACTTCAGCACCCTAACCGCAGCCAATTGCAGCAGTTATTGCAGCAATTGTGCAACTTATTAGATCAACATCCAGCGGCTCGTAAAATACGCTGGAGCCTAGACATAGACCCACAAGAACTGGGATAATTAAGCGGTTCCTCCAAACCTTTGTTACCGTCCGATCTGCGGACCACATTTAATCCCTTTAGAAGCCAAAACACCGTCATGAAGCAACACATTGCAGACCTTATTCACCAAGCCATCGATGCCCTTAAAACAGCGGGAGAGTTCGATTCTGACCTTGTCGCCCATGTTCAAATAGACAATACCCGCGACAAACAACATGGTGACCTTGCCTGCAACGTGGCGCTCACTTTGGCTAAGGTAGCGCGGCGTAAGCCTCGCGACATTGCTCTACTCATCTGCCAGCACTTGCCTCAATCAGACTCAGTGACTAAAACCGAAATCGCTGGCCCTGGCTTTATTAACTTTTTTATCAGCCAAGATGCCACTCAAGCGGTGATTGGCAGAGTGCTTAGCGAAGCCGAAAAATTTGGCCGCAATCACAGTGGTGCAGGCCATAAAGTACAAGTGGAGTTTGTGTCTGCTAATCCTACCGGACCTTTGCATGTTGGCCATGGCCGGGGTGCAGCCTATGGCGCCAGCCTTTCTAACTTGCTAGAAACCGCTGGCTTCCAGGTGGAAAGAGAATATTACGTTAACGATGCGGGCCGCCAAATGGACATTTTGGCGGCCAGTGTGTGGCTTCGTTATCTGCAATTAGCGGGTACAGAAGTTGTTTTTCCTAGTAATGGTTATCAAGGTGATTATGTTAATGACATCGCTCAACAATTGCACCAGCAAGCAGGTGATCGACTCAAGCACAGTACCACGGCGGTCATGGCAGACCTTCACGCCGATGCGCCTGCAGGTGATAAAGAGAAGCACGTTGATGATTTAATTGTGCGCGCTAAAAGCTTATTAGGTGAAGCAGATTATGACCTAGTGTTTGATGCTGGTCTAAACTCTATTCGAGATGACATTAAGCATGACTTGCACGGCTTTGGGGTGGACTTTGACCAGTGGTTTTCGGAACGTAGCCTAGGCCAGAACGACCAGATCAACCGGGCGATTACTAAGCTACAAGAAAAAGGCCATGTGTATGAAGATGGTGGGGCCTTATGGTTCCGGTCAACTGAGTTTGGTGACGACAAAGACCGCGTGGTTAAACGTGACAATGGTCAAACCACCTATTTTGCCTCTGATATTGCCTATCATTTGAATAAATTTGAGCGCGGTATGGATACGGTTATTAACGTGTGGGGGGCCGATCATCATGGCTACATCACTCGGGTCAAGGCGGCTCTTCAAGCCCTTGGCATAGCCCCAGACCGCTTAGTGGTCAAATTGGTGCAATTTGCTATTTTATATCGGGGTCAAGAACGGGTACCAATGTCCACCCGCAGCGGTTCTTTTGTGACCCTCAGAGCACTGCGGGAAGAGGTTGGAAAAGATGCCTCTCGCTTTTTTTATGTGACTCGTAAAGCTGAACAACATATGGATTTTGACTTAGAACTGGCTAAGTCAGAGAGTAAAGACAACCCGGTCTATTACATACAGTATGCCCATGCTCGCATCTGCACCTTGATCAGAAAACTAGCAGATAAGAATATGGCGTGGGATTCAAACATGGGTCTTGAGCAACTGGAGCGACTTAGCGAAGCGACAGAAATAGCCCTAATGCAGCAGATTGAACTCTACCCTGAAGTCATCGCTCATGCGGCAAAGAACCACGAGCCCCATCAAGTTGCGCATTACCTTAAAGATCTGGCTGGTAATTTCCACAGCTATTACAATGCCCACCGCATGGTGATTGATGATGCTCAATTACGCAATGCGCGGATGTGCCTGTGTATGGCGGCACGCCAAGTTATAGACAACGGCTTAGGCCTATTGGGTGTTGACGCACCAGAGCAGATGTAAGTATGGCTCGCCAAGATTACGCTCGACGTAAACCTAAGAAACAACAGCGTAAACCTGCCGTTTCACGGTGGGTAATGATCTTTACCTTAGGGGTCAGCATCGCTTTTTTAGTGGGCCTATGGCTTCTTTCGCAACAGCCTGACGACACCAATGCCAGCGCCATTGTGACTGAAAAAACCAAGCCTACTGAAACGGTTAAATTAGTACCCAAAAAGACCGACAAAGGGCAGGCCAACAAAGATACGAGCGCAACCAAAGGTAGCTTTGATTTTTATACCTTACTTCCAGACAGTAAAGTCACTCCAGAGCAAGTGGAAGCCTATGTCTCTACCCCAAAAGATCCCAAGAAGAAGACTAACGTCATATTGCAGGCCGGCTCTTTTCGCAAACAGGCTGATGCGAATCGACTTAGGGCTCAATTAATTCTCATTAACATGAGTAATGTGGTCGCCGAAAAAACAGTGTCGAGTAACGGTTCTGTCTGGTACCGGGTCCGCATCGGGCCATTCAGTAACCGGTCTACCCTTAATAAAGCTGAAGATATTCTTGCTCAGCAGGGCATTGAATCTATTCGTATTAATAAAACCACTAACTAGTCCAGAGTTGAAGCCATTTGCGCTTGAATTCTAGTGTCTTGACCCCATTCTAAGAGGGTCAGTCTTAGACGAGTGGTCTAAGCTTTACAACTTAGTAGGAACAAAGCATGACTACCATAGTATCAGTACGCCGCGGCAATCAAGTGGTGTTGGGTGGTGACGGTCAAGTCTCCTTAGGCAATACCGTCATGAAAGGTAACGCTCGTAAAGTTCGACGCTTGTACCACGACAAGGTCATTGCAGGTTTTGCTGGGGGCACTGCAGATGCTTTTACCCTATTCGAACGTTTTGAAAGCCAGTTAGAAAAGCACCATGGTCAACTTGTGCGTTCAGCGGTAGAACTCGCCAAAGAGTGGCGCAGTGATCGCGCATTGCGAAAGCTGGAAGCAATGTTAGTGGTTGCCAATGAAGAAGCCTCACTCATTATCAGTGGCACGGGTGACGTCATAGAACCAGAGCATGGACTTATTGCTATAGGTTCAGGTGGTAATTTTGCCCAAGCCGCTGCCCTAGCTCTGCTGGATAACACGGACCTTTCAGCCCAAGACATCGTTAGTAAAAGCCTCGATATAGCGGCTAAAATTTGTGTTTTTACCAACCACCAAACGACCATTGAAACTATTGACCTAACGGCTCAAGCTAAAAAATAAGGCTGAATCATGTCTCAACTGACCCCTGCTGAAATTGTCAGCCAACTCGACAACCACATTATCGGCCAAGATGCGGCCAAACGTGCAGTCGCAATTGCACTGCGCAATCGCTGGCGCAGAATGCAGCTCGAACCCAATATGCGTGCTGAAATTGCCCCTAAAAACATTATGATGATTGGTCCTACGGGAGTAGGTAAAACTGAGATTGCACGACGTTTAGCTAAATTATCTAACGCACCTTTTATTAAAATTGAAGCCACTAAATTCACCGAAGTGGGTTATGTAGGACGTGATGTAGAATCTATTATTCGTGATCTCATGGAAACGGCAATGAAGATGCTGCGTGAGGATGCGATTACTAAAGTAGCCAACCAAGCGGCAGACCGTGCAGAAGACCGCATTTTAGACGTGCTTCTGCCGCCTGCTAGAGGTGCAGATGGAACAGCAGACGCGAAGGAGTCTGGTACGCGTCAGGTATTCCGTAAGAAGCTCAGGGAAGGATTGCTAGACGATAAAGAAATTGATATCGAAGTGTCTAGTACACCCGTGGGCGTTGAGATCATGGCACCTCCTGGTATGGAAGACATGACTAATCAACTGCAAGGTTTGTTTGCCAATATGGGCAAAGACAAGAAACAAACCAAAAAGATGAGCATTGGGGACGCCCTTAAACAGCTTCAAGATGAGGAGGCTGCAGGTCTGGTTAAAGAAGAAGACCTGAAACAACGTGCATTAGACGCCGTAGAGCAAAATGGCATTGTGTTTTTAGATGAAATTGACAAGATTGCCAAAAAACAAGAAGGCGGCAGTGGCGACGTCTCCCGTGAAGGTGTGCAACGTGATTTGTTGCCGCTCATCGAAGGCTGCACTGTCACCACTAAATACGGCATGGTGAAAACTGACCACATTCTGTTCATTACGTCAGGTGCATTCCATGTGGCTAAGCCTTCAGATCTTATTCCAGAGTTACAAGGCCGATTACCCATTCGGGTAGAGCTAAACGCCCTGCGTCCAGAGGACTTTGCTCGCATTCTTACGGAGCCTAATTATTCACTCACACAGCAATATATTGCACTTTTGGGTGTCGAAGGGGTTGATCTTGAATTTACTAAGGACGGCGTTAAGCGTATTGCAGAACTCGCCTATGAGGTTAATGAGAGTACCGAAAACATTGGTGCACGACGTTTACATACCCTTTTAGAACGACTGCTAGAGGACCTGTCATTCACTGCGAGTCAAGCGGCCGGAGCTAAAGTGGTGATTAACCAAACGTACGTTGATCATAATTTAGAAGACCTAGTCAAAGACCAGGATTTGAGTCGCTACATTTTATAACTTAGCCCCTGTCATTGGCATGGTGGCGTTCTTAACCGACGGTGTACCTAACCAAAGTAGCGGTCTAGTTGTTTATTGACCTCTGCTTCAATCTGGCCCTTCATGGGCGTCAACATCATACCAAGGGTCAGTTCAACATCCACCACGCCTTGTGATAACACCAACGACCCTTTAACTCCCTGGCGCTCAAGGGCTAAAACATCACCTTTCCAAACGCCCTTTACACCTAACTTAGTTTCTAACTTTGCGGCAAAGGTGCGCGTGACTTTGCGAGCGTCTTCCATGCTATGCTGGTGGGGATAGGACACGTGTATGCTGGCCATGGAGATTCCGTAAACAAGGGATATTAGCGCCCTATGTTAATCGTGCGTACATTGATAAACAAGGGAGTAACGCCGAGGTTTGCATGTACTATTTTCTTTATACCTAATTACTAGTACTGTATAACTTTTTAGTATTAGACACTGCGGTGGAAGTTGGTACTATCTCTTCAGCGCAAATAAAAATAATAAGCGCAATAAGAAAAAAAGATACCCTTTGGCTTAACAATAAAAATAACCAAGCCTCAGAAAGCAGCTCGATGAGCTGCTTTTTTTATGCCTAAGATTTAGTCATACAGCTAGCTAACTGGGCCCAATAAGCTCTTTTAACTTGCGCACTCTTGAGTGACTACCCATTCAGATAAGCTTAATAAGCGCGCTTTTAGCTGGTCGTATTCTTCCTGAGCTGCTTTAGAGTCGCTGCTGCCATCAACCAAAAATAAAACTGGCCAATAAAGCACTCCTCCAACAAATTCTAAGCGCTCCATGTCGGCATCTTCATCTCTAACATCTGCAATGTCATGCATCTGGCTAGTAATACGTCGGGCCTCAGAATAAAGCTGATCACAACTGAATTGGTCGTAGGCGGCAGTAAAACTAGGCACGCTGGACTCTGGAACCGCACTCGTTGGCGCATTAGTGCAAGCTGCAGCTAAGCTGGCTAAGATTAATAATTTAAATTGTTTCACATTAGTTCCTCTGCGTTGATTTAAACTAACAGAACTTAAGCCAAGCTGAAAGCGCCACTAATTATTTATGCGTAATAAAAAGCCGGCATTTAAGCCGGCTTTTTATTACCCTTAGCTGAATTTACTTAGGCGCGCGTTTGCGTGCATTTTCTGTCAGTAAACGCTTACGCAGACGAATGAAGTTAGGGGTCACTTCGACTAACTCATCGTCTTCAATAAACTCAAGCGCTTGCTCCAAAGAGAAACGGATTGGCGGACTCAGCACAATGTTTTCATCTGTTCCTGCCGCACGGATGTTGGTCAGTTGCTTACCCTTGGTAGGGTTAACAGCCAAATCATTACCACGACTGTGCACGCCGATAAGCATCCCTTCGTATACATCAATGTTAGGTTCAACCATCAGGCGGCCCCGAGTTTGTAGGTTAAACAAAGCGAAGGCTAAGATTTTACCTTTTACCATGGAAACTAAAACACCATTTTGACGCTCAGCCAAGGCACCCTGCTTTACTTCACCATAGTGATCAAACACAGACGTCATGACACCACTACCAGAGGTTAGGGTTAAGAACTGACCACGAAAGCCAATTAAACCTCGAGAAGGGATAATAAATTCTAGTCGGGTACGGCCTTTGCCATCTGGCTCCATGTTAGTCATGTCTGCCTTACGGCGGCCCATTTCTTCCATCAAAGAACCCTGATGTTGGTCTTCACAGTCGATTAGTACGGCTTCGTATGGCTCCATCATCACGCCATCAACTTCTTTCTCGATCACCTGAGGACGACCCACACCCACTTCAAAGCCTTCGCGACGCATGCTTTCAATCAGCACAGAAAGGTGCAACTCACCCCGTCCTGAAACCACAAAGCGGTCAGGTGTGTCCCCTTGTTCGACTCGCAAGGCCACATTATGTATCAACTCACGATCTAAGCGGTCTCGAATATTACGACTGGTGACAAACTTACCGTCTAAACCTGCAAATGGTGAATCATTGACCTGAAAGGTCATGGACACGGTCGGCTCATCAATGCTTAAGGCGGGCAACGCTTCAACGTGGTCTGGATGACATATGGTGTCAGAAATGTTTAAGCCATCAATACCCGTGACACACACAATATCACCCGCCTTCGCTGTGGGTACATCAATGCGATCAAGGCCCATGTAGCTCATCACATTTTGTAGCTTAGCGGCACGCTGCTTACCATCTGCCCCTACAACCCTAATCTGTTGGCCTACTTTCATGCTGCCACGCTTAATACGGCCTACACCAATAACCCCAACATAGCTCGAATAATCTAAGGCAGAGATTTGCATCTGCAAGGGCCCCTCAAGATCAACATCTGGCGCTTTAACATGCTCAACTAAAGCTTCAAACAGCGGATCCATGTTTTCTGACATGTTATCTGGCGATGGACCTGCAATGCCGTTTATAGCTGACGTGTACATGACAGGAAAATCTAACTGCTCATCTGTCGCACCTAATGAGTCGAATAGATCAAAAACTTGATCCATAACCCAATCAGGCCTTGCTCCTGGACGGTCAATCTTGTTAATCACTACAATGGGGCTCAGGCCTTGTTGAAACGCCTTTTGAGTTACAAAACGTGTTTGTGGCATTGGGCCATCTACGGCATCAACTAATAACAATACACAATCCACCATGGATAGAACTCGTTCTACCTCACCACCAAAGTCAGCGTGTCCTGGCGTGTCTACAATATTGATATGGTAGCCGTTCCAGCTCACAGCCGTGTTTTTTGCCAGAATAGTGATGCCGCGCTCTTTTTCTTGGTCGTTAGAGTCCATGATGCGTTCTGAGCCTTGGTCGCGACGATCGAGGGTGCCCGATTGTTCTAGCAACTTGTCTACCAGGGTGGTTTTACCATGGTCTACGTGGGCTACAATCGCCACATTTCTTAATTTTTCGATCATCTCACTACTCCAAACGGCCGCAACTGAACATGGCCACAATACGTATGGGCACCACTTCAATGTAGCGCCAAAAAAATGCAGCGCGAATTATAGCAAAAATACACTCATAACACAGCATCTTAAACCGAACGAAAGAAACATTTATACAGGCCTACTATTTTGCACTTATTTGGTGCATACGGTATTCAATAGCGACCTATTTTAGTGCATAATTATACTAGATCGACTTAGTTTACGATTGTTCGCCCTTCAATAGGGCAGCAACTGATTAGAAAGGCTTCAGAATATGACCAAAACCGCCATACTGAGTCGCTTTTAACTATTAATGTAAAGTTGGCACGGCCGTTGCTTTAGAGTTATCAGCAATGATAGCCAAGGCGCTAGAAATTATATACGTAACCCACTGGCCTTTAAGTCAGTTTTGATTGGAGAGACTACATGTCTGCAAACACCCTTAAGATGATCCAAGACAGCGAAGCACGCTGGGTCGACCTGCGCTTTACCGATACCAAAGGTAAAGAGCAGCACGTCACTATACCTGCAAGCACAGTGGATGAAGATTTTTTCTCTGAAGGCCAAATGTTTGATGGATCCTCTATTGCGGGCTGGAAAGGCATTAACGATTCAGACATGATCATCATGCCAGACGACAGCTCAGCGGTACTAGACCCGTTTACAGAAAGCACAACTGTTAATGTCCGTTGCGACGTTATTGAACCAGCCACCATGCAAGGCTACGACCGCGACCCGCGCTCAGTGGCTGCACGCGCTGAAGAATATCTTAAGTCGACAGGCATTGGTGACACGGCTTACTTCGGCCCTGAGCCAGAGTTTTTTGTATTTGATGATGTGAAGTGGAAATCTGATATGCAAGGATCCATGTACGAAATCAACTCAGAAGAAGCGGCCTGGCAGTCTAATGCGACCATCGAAGGTGGTAACACAGGCCATCGTCCAGGTGTTAAAGGTGGATATTTTCCAGTACCACCAGTCGACTCTTCCCATGACATGCGTGGTGCCATGTGCGATGCCATGGAATCTATGGGGGTTGAGATAGAAGTTCATCACCACGAGGTTGCCACTGCTAACCAAAACGAAATTGGTACTAAGTTCAGCACTTTAATTCGCAAGGCAGATGAAGTACAGATTTTGAAGTACTGTGTGCACAACGTCGCTCACGCCTATGGCAAGACAGCCACATTTATGCCTAAGCCTATTGTTGGAGATAACGGTTCTGGCATGCATGTGCACCAGTCAATCGCTAAAGATGGCGTTAATCTTTTTGCTGGTGACGGCTACGGTGGCCTATCTGATACAGCCCTTTATTACATTGGCGGCATTATTAAGCATGCGAAGGCGCTTAACGCCTTTACTAACGCTTCAACAAATGCCTATAAACGCCTAGTGCCAGGATTTGAAGCCCCAGTAATGCTGGCCTATTCGGCTCGTAATCGCTCTGCTTCTATCCGTATTCCATACGTAAGCAATCCCCGTGGACGCCGTGTAGAAGTCCGTTTCCCTGATCCAACAGCTAACCCATATTTGTGCTTTGCAGCGCTTTTGATGGCTGGCCTTGATGGTATTCAAAACAAGATTCACCCTGGCGATGCAGCCGATAAGGATCTATATGACCTACCTGCAGAAGAAGCCGCTGCTATCCCAACAGTGGCACGCAGCTTAGAAGAAGCTTTGAGCGCACTCGAAGCAGATCGAGAGTTCTTAACTCGAGGCGGTGTGTTTACGGACGAAATGATCGATGCATACATCGAACTTAAAAACGGCGAAGTAGAAGCAGTCAACAGCGTGACTCACCCCGTTGAGTTTGGCCTTTACTACTCTTGCTAAAAGCCCAACCAAAGCCCTCCTTGGAGGGCTTTTTAAGCTTCCCTGACGCACTAATTTGGTGCGTTATAATTTGACTAACCCTTTTTATACGGAGTGCGATGACTAATTTACTACAAGCCAACCAAGCTCTGGCTGGGTTAGTTAATCATTTAACGACCGCCATCGTGTTAATCAACACGAACATGGAAATTGTGGCACTAAATTTGGCTGCCGAAAATTTATTTCGGGTCAGTCAACACCAAATGCAACTGGAACCCATAGGCACTCTGTTAAATTTGGACGCTTTGCTGAAGCAACAATTGCAAGACAGCTCCAAGCAGCAACAATCATTTACTAGCCGCGATACCCAGATTCAACAAGCCAATGGCCACCGACTATGGGTCGACTTGAGTGTGACTGCTATAGATGATGAAGGTAGCTTGGCCCTAGAAATACAACCTTTGGAGCGCGTCAAGCGCCTAACCCAAGAAGCGCGCATGACTACACAACAACAAGCGTCTTCTAACTTAGTGCGTAACCTTGCTCACGAAATCAAAAATCCGCTTGGTGGTATTCGTGGTGCGGCCCAATTATTGCAAAGAGAGCTAAACCCTTCTCTGCATGAATTTACTGACATCATTATTTCTGAGGCTGATCGCCTCAGAGACCTTGTGGACCGTTTGATTGGCCCTCAGCGCCAAACTCAAAAACAGATCTGCAACATTCATCAGATACTTGATAAGATAGACCAGCTCCTGCGCGCTGAAGCCAATGGTCAGGTGCAACTAATACGCGATTATGATCCCAGCTTACCCGAGTTACTCATCGACGCTAATCAAATGACTCAAGTGTTTCTCAACGTGGGCCGCAATGCATTACAAGCATTGGTAGAACATCAGACCCCCAATGGCCATATTTGCTTAAAAACCCGCATTGTTAGGCATTTTACTATTGGCAACATTTGTCACCGCCTAGCATGCTGCATCAGCATAACTGACAACGGCCCAGGCATCAGTGCCAACCATATAGAAGACATATTTTTTCCACTAGTGACACATCGTGCGCAAGGCTCAGGATTGGGTTTAAGTATTGCCCAAAGCCTCATACAACAGCACCAAGGTCTCATCGAATGCGATAGTCAAAGTGGCCACACTTGTTTTAATATTTACCTACCCATGGAGAAACTCCCATGAGCCAAGATGTATGGTTAGTAGACGACGACCACGCGATACGCTGGGTGCTAGAACGGGCCTTACAACAAGCACAAATTAGTAGTCGCAGTTTTGAAGACGGACAGCAATTATTGGCGGCCCTTGAAGCAGATACGCCCAAACTCATTGTCAGTGATATTCGTATGCCTGGTATTGATGGCCTAAGTTTATTACAGCGATTACAACATCAAATCGCTCATGTGCCAGTCATTATTATGACTGCGCACTCTGATTTAGATAGCGCTGTAGCATCCTATCAAGGTGGTGCTTTTGATTATTTGCCAAAACCCTTCGATGTTGATGAGGCCGTCGCTTTAGTCCAGCGAGGCTTGCAGCATGCCCAGCAACAAGCAGGCGTCAAGGCACCAGAGCCCGCCCCAGAAAGCGCTCAAATTATTGGTGAAGCACCTGCCATGCAGGAGGTATTTAGGGCCATTGGTCGACTGTCTCAATCTAATATGACAGTGATGATTAATGGCGCCTCCGGCACGGGTAAGGAACTCATCGCTCAGGCCCTGCATCAGCATAGCCCAAGAGCCAATCAGCCTTTTATCCCTCTAAATATGGCTGCTATTCAAAAAGACCTGATTGAATCAGAACTCTTTGGTCACGAAAAGGGAGCCTTTACGGGCGCCGCCAATCAGCGCAAAGGCCACTTCGAACAAGCTCACGGCGGCACGTTAATGTTGGATGAGATTGGTGATATGCCAGCTGAAGCCCAGACTCGACTATTAAGAGTGCTGGCCGATGGCGAGTTTTATCGAGTTGGTGGCCACAACTTAGTCAAAGTAGATGTGCGAATTATCGCCGCAACGCACCAGGATTTAGCCCAACGAGTCGAACAAGGGTTATTTCGAGAAGACCTATTTCATCGCCTCAACGTGATTCGTATACCTTTACCTAACCTCAACCAACGCAGCGAAGATATTCCTGCACTGGCAAGGCACTTTTTACTGACCAGTGCTAAAGAACTGGCCGTAGAAACAAAACAATTGTCCAGCGAGGCTGCGGCGCATTTACAGAAATTAGAGTGGCCAGGCAATGTGCGCCAATTGGAAAATGTGTGCCGCTGGTTGAGTGTTATGGGCAGTGGTAATCAGATATTAGTCAACGATTTGCCCCCCGAGCTTAAAGAGCAAACACCCACTGCAAGCTTAGAAGAAAGCTGGCAAGAAGTATTATCAACTTGGGCTAAAAAAGAACTACAATTCGGGCAACAACAACTGCTTGATAAAGCTTTGCCAGCGTTTGAAAAAGTGATGATAAAAGCCGCCCTTAAACATACCCACGGCCGCCGTCGAGAAGCAGCAGAGGTGCTAGGCTGGGGTCGCAACACCTTGACTCGAAAAATTAGCGAGTTGGGTTTATAGATGGGTTGGGTATGTGTGACATGCTCAAGCTAAATTTTAGTAGTTACAAAAAACACCCAAGGGGTTTGAATTCCCAATTCATTGGCTTTATTTTTGTCCTATAATCAACCTAAATTGAATCTAGAAGTATTGGTATGGAAATAATACATCATGTTACACGTTGTACTTTTTGAACCAGAAATCCCACCCAATACGGGCAATATTATTCGGCTGTGTGCTAATACTGGGTTTCAATTACATTTAATCGAGCCCCTTGGATTTAAGCTTGAAGATAAATCGTTAAGACGAGCTGGGTTGGATTATCACGAATGGGCACGCTTGCAGGTTCACAAAAGTTATGCGGAATTCCTCGCCAATGTGAAGCCTAAAACGATTTATGCTATGACCACAAAAGGCAGCGATTGCTTCAGCAAAGCTAGGTTTGAAAAACATGACGCGCTTTTGTTCGGACCCGAAAGTCGCGGGCTTCCTGAAGAAATTAGAGCCCAATGTGACGCCAGGATTCGCCTTCCCATGACGTCAGAAAGCCGCAGCTTGAACTTATCTAACTGCGCAGCCATTACCGTATATGAAGCATGGAGACAGCTCAATTACGAAGGCGCCAATCTTTAAACACAGTGGATAACTTTGGTTTTCTTAGGATAGGACCCCAAGGCATTTACCCTACCAAATTGAGCAGGCCTTGTACCACCAGTTTATGCAGCCCCTTTCCCGCTAGTGTTCGCAGCGCTAACCCAATAATGTTTGCAGCAACGCCATTAGGTGACGCTGCTAACAGACACTCTCACCCATACGCGTTAGTGAGTTGGTTCACCAGCATCTGGAGTCGCATCATTTTCAGTTTCAGCGGCACCTGTTTCAGCTTGCGATGCTTGCTGCGCCAGACTCTGTGCATACAAAGCATCAAAGTTGACTGGGGCCAACATTAAGGCTGGGAAGCTACCTCTTTGCACTAGATTATCAATGGCTTCACGCGCATAGGGAAACAGGATATTAGGGCAAAAAGCACCCAAAACTTGACCCATAGATTCTTTAGGCACATTAGCAATGTGGAATAAACCCGCCTGCTGGACTTCCGTTAGGTAAACCGTCTTTTCTTCTGCTGAAGCGGTAATCGTTATGCGTAAAACCACCTCAAACGTAGTTTCATTAAGCTGGCGCGCCTGGCTATTTAAATCCACACCAACCTCAGGCTTCCAATCGCTGGTGAATGACTGCGGTGAGTTAGGGGACTCAAAAGATAGATCCTTCAAATACACGCGCTGGATCATAATTTGTGGCTGTTCAGTGGCCTCTGCAGCTGCGGCAACGTTTTCTTCTTCACTCATGCTTAATTCTCATTCATCTAAATTTATTGGAGGGCTTCAATTACGAAGTGGCTAGTAACGGGTCAAGTTTTTGCTGACGGTCCAAAAGAAATAATTCATCGCAACCACCGATGGCATTGCCATTAATCACAATCTGCGGCACCGTGCGGTTACCCGTCAGCTGCATCATCTGTTGACGCACATCTTGGCGCCCATCAACACTAATTTCTTCATAGCTAAGGCCTTTGCTGTCAAGCAAGCGTTTGGCACGAAAGCAATATCCACAAAGGTTGGAACTATAAATTGTAACTTGTGCTGTCATAAATGTGCCCCAGTGTTAGAGTTTTATTTGCGCACCAAAGGCAAGTTCTGCCCAGTCCACTCGGCCATACCACCAGACATCCGATGCACGTTGGTATAATCAGCTTTTTTCAACATATTTGCTGCACTCGAGGCAGTTTGGCCTGTCTTACAGATTATAACAATGGGTTTATCTTTGTGTTTTTCAAGTTCAGACATCCGTTTTGTTAAGTCTGCAAAAGGAATATTCTTGGCACCAATAACTCGCCCTGCCTTAAAGTCTGCTGGCGCGCGAATATCAAGTAATAAGGCATCTTCACCATTCGCCATCACAGTGGCTTGTTGTGGCGATACTGAGGGAGCAGCTTTGCGGCGTTCTGTGATCAATAACACCAATAGTGTTAGCACCAAGGCCACGACCATTTCCCAGTGATTGATTGCAAATTCGAGGTAACGTTCCATAAGCTTTATTATTCCCAACAATTAATAGGTTCTGGGTCGCCATAAGGACGACAAGTCCGGCGGCATTATACGCCATAGCATGGATAAATTGGAGGTAGACTGCTAAAATATCTTGCCATTTGCCAATAACAGACACCATGACCACTTCTAGTCCTAAAGCCCTCATCATTCTTGATGGATGGGGACAAAGCCAAACATCAACTTCTAATGCCATTGCAGTCGCAAACACACCCACTTGGGACGGTCTATTAGCGGATCATTGTCATACTTTAGTAGGCACGTCTGGAGCCGATGTGGGCCTACCAGATGGCCAGATGGGTAACTCCGAAGTGGGTCACATGAACATTGGTGCGGGCCGAGTGGTGTACCAAAATTACACTCGTATTGGCAAAGCCATAGTGGATGGAGACTTTCAGACCAACCCTGTGCTTTTGTCAGCCATTGATAAAGCCGTTGCTAATGAAGGCACCGTTCATGTTTGTGGTTTATTATCAGATGGTGGGGTGCACAGTCATCAAGACCATTTGTTTGCCACCTGTCACTTAGCCCACCAGCGTGGAGCTACAAAAATCGTAGTGCACGCATGGTTAGATGGCAGAGATACGGCGCCAAGCTCAGCCCAAGTTTATATACAAGCTTTAATGGACGCCCTAGAGCCGATTAATGGCCGCATTGGCAGCCTCTGCGGCCGTTACTTTGCGATGGACCGTGACCAACGCTGGGAGCGCGTTGAAAGTGCCTACCGAGCAATGCGCTACGGTGAAGCAGAGCATGAGTGCTTATCTGCCCTCAGCGCCTTACAAGAAGCCTACTTAAATAATGCGACAGATGAGTTTGTGCCTGCTACTGTGATTTTGGATGCACAGGGCCAGTCTGCAAAGGTTGAAGACGGTGACACAATGATCTGTGTTAACTTTAGACCCGACCGCTCACGCCAAATCACGCGCGCATTTGTGGACCACGAATTTGATAGTTTTGATCGTGGAGAGCCGCTGGATCTTGCTGAGTTTGTAATGATGACTGAATACAGCGCTGCCATAGATACCGCCTGCGCTTTTCCACCGACCCAAGTAAAAAATGATCTGGGCGACATCATGGCCCAGCATGGAAAGACCCAACTACGCATTGCCGAAACTGAAAAATATGCCCATGTCACTTTCTTCTTTAGTGGCGGACAAGAAGCTTTATATGAGGGAGAGAGTCGTGAGCTTATTCCTTCTCCAAATGTAGCTACTTATGATTTACAACCAGAAATGAGTGCTCCAGAGCTGACTGATAAATTAGTTGCCGCCATTGAAAGTGGGGCTTACGATTTAATTGTATGTAACTTTGCCAATGCTGATATGGTGGGACATACAGGCAAATTTGATGCTGCAGTCAAAGCTGTTGAAGCCGTAGACACCTGTCTTTTACGTATCGTTCATGCCCTAGAAAAAGTGGGTGGCGAAGCCCTCATTACAGCAGACCATGGTAATGTGGAACTCATGACTAACCCGAATACAGGCCAACCCCATACAGCACATACCTCTTGGCCAGTGCCCTTGATTTATGTGAGCCATCGAAGTGCCAATGCTAAATTATCAGCCGGCGTGCTGGCCGATTTAGCGCCCACTATGCTGCATTTAATGAACCTTGAACAGCCCCAAGAAATGACGGGCTGTAACTTGGTAGAATTTAACTAAATTGCGCCTTATCGCCTATTTCATATGCAGCATGATGCTGCTCATAAGTACCCATATGCTTGCTGCTAACAACGAGCAAAAAGCTCAGCAACGCATGCAGCAGTTGCAAAAGGATATTAACAACTTACAGTCTTGGCTTAACAAAGCCCAAAACAAAGCCTCAAAGTTACAGCAATCACTGCGCACTAATGAGCAGAGCATTAGCAAGCTCAGTAAGGCCATCAAGAAAAATCAACAGGCAAGCCAAAAAAGTACCCATCACCTTGCCAAGTTACAGCAGCAATCGAGCCACTTTCAAGATGCCCTTGCAGAACAAGAACAACAACTCAGTGCTCAACTAAAGCGGCAGTATCAGCAAGGTCAAAACGCCCCCGGGAATGTGCTACTGACCTTGGACAGTCCGTCAACTCTGGCCCGAAATATGGCTTATTTCCAATATCTAAATCAAGCCAGTGCCGAGCAAATGGCAGCCTATCGGCAAACATTAAATAGCCTCGCCTTGGTGCAACAGGAACAGTCTGACCTCACTTTAGAATTGCAGCAAGGTGCTCAGCAATTGCAAACTCAGCAACAACAGTTAAAACAAGCTAAGACCCAGCTATCGGCTAATCTTAAAACACTCAACAATAAGCAGGCCTCAAAAGCACAAACATTAAACAATGCCAAAGTTGACCAACAGCAAGCCCAACAGCTGCTTGAACAAATTCAAGTGGCGGTTGCTAAAGCCAATATTAAAGTTGCAGGCTCGCCAATGGCAGACGCTAAAGGGCAATTACCCTGGCCGCTAAAGGGTAAAGTCTTGAACCGCTTTGGGGTATCACAAAGTGCCTACCCCCTAAGCCAACAAGGCTGGTTGATTGCTGCTCCAGAAGGTTCTGATGTGGTCGCTATCCATGGTGGGCAAGTGGTTTTTTCAGATTGGTTAAAAGGCTATGGATTGGTTATCATTGTTGATCATGGGGACGGTTTTTTAAGCTTATATGGGCAAAATCAAGCCTTGTATTTGTCCGTAGGTGATACCGCTGCTGCCCAGCAACTTATCGCCAGTAGTGGAAAATCTGGCGGTAACACCCGAGCGGGATTGTATTTTTCTTTGCGACAACAAGGCAAACCGTTAAATCCTAAACAATGGTTGCAATAAGGTGAAGTGATGCGCATTAAACTAATCCAGCCTAAAGGCCTCATCCGGTGCAGACAAATCATGGGGCGCCTGATACTTGCACTGGCAATGGGTGTGTTAGCCCCAGCGAGTGCCATAGCCGCAGTAGCCCCTCACCCACCGGTGCCATTGGCTGCGTTGCAGTCTTTTGTAGCCGTGTATGAACGCATCCGCCAGCAACACGTAGATGCAAAGACAGACGAAGAATTATTGCAGTTTGCCCTTGAAGGCCTGATTTTAAAACTCGACCGTTTCTCTAGCTACCTAGACGCTGACGATATGGCCAGCCTGCAACAAGATACCCGCGGCGAGTATACGGGTATTGGGGTTGAATTAGTGCCAGAGGGCAACTACATCCGTGTCATTACCCCCATCGATGATAGCCCCGCACACCGTGCCGGTATTCTGCCTGGAGATTGGATCACGCACGTACAAGGTAAAGCAGTTAAAGGACTTGATGTGCACGCCATCGACCAGCTTATGAGCGGTGGTCCAGGCACTCCAGTGACACTGACTATTTTACGAAGTGGCGAAGAACTCAAGTTCAATCTAAATCGTGAAATCATCACTACAGCGAGCGTGCGCAGTGAATTGATGGCAAGTAATGTCGCCTATCTTCGCATTAGCCACTTTCAGGACCACACGGGGCAAGATTTAGTAGACCAAATGCAGCGCCTTAAAACTGTTGGAGCTAATCGCTGGTTGTTAGACTTACGAAATAATCCGGGTGGCACTTTATCAGCTGCTGCCGCTGTAGCCGATGCATTTTTGAGTACTGGTAACATTGTGACTACGAAGGCCCGCCAGATCAAAGACAATATGCGTTTTGACGCCCACTCTAAGGACCCGAGCCAAGGCTGGCCATTGGCAATCCTCATTAACAACGGCAGCGCATCCGCATCTGAAATTGTAGCAGGCGCTATAAAGGACCATCAGCGTGGCCAATTGGTTGGCAAGAGCACGTTTGGTAAAGGCTCAGTGCAATCTATTATTACCCTGCCACAGGGCACAGGTGTTAAACTCACAACGGCTTACTACTACACCCCTAATGGCCATAACATCCACCTCACAGGTATTGAACCAGACGTAACCGTTGATAATTCAGAAACTGATGAGGATACGCAACTTGCTGCTGCGCTGGATATTCTACGTCTGTCAAAGTCTAAATAATAATATGATGGCTCGATTTATTAAGGCCTATAAACACATTAATAGGGCACCATGGGGTTTAGTTTGGTTACTGCTAATGCCCCTGATAGGGAGCTCGTATTTAGTTAAAGCAGATGAGTTTCAGCCATCTATGGTCATCATTATAGACGACCTAGGTTATAACTTGGCTAACGGTCTTAGTGTGGTCAATCTGCCTGGCCCCATTACTATGGCGGTCATGCCCCATACCCCTCATGGTGCGTCATTGGCTCGCAAAGGTGCCGCTGTAGATAAACAGATCATTCTTCATGTCCCCATGCAAAACCACGCAGGTCTGCGGCTAGGTCCTGGCGGACTGACCCTAGATATGGATGAAAAAGAGTTCAAAAAAGTATTACGCAAAGGCTTAGCCAGCGTGCCCCAAGCAGAAGGCATCAATAACCATATGGGTAGCGCTTTAACTGAGCAGATGCTACCCATGCAATGGACGATGGATATTGCAGCTGAGTTTGATTTATTTTTTGTAGATAGCCGCACCAGTTCATCCAGTGTGGCTTGGCAGCAGGCTGTGGCTCAAGCTATTCCTGCACTTACAAGAGATGTGTTTTTGGATAACGATACCAGTCAAGAGGCCCTCGAAAGCCAATTTCAGCAAGCCATAGAAATTGCTCAAAAAAATGGCTCTGTGGTGCTTATTGGTCACCCTTACCCAGCTACGGTAGCGTTTTTAAGCAGCGCACTAGAACGCCTTGATCAAACAGGCATCAAGCTGACCTCGGCCTCTGCACTAATCTGGCAACTGAACCTAAAGGCGCATCTCAATACCCTTTGAGGCCATGTATTGTTTGGCTTGAGGGATGGTGTATTCATTAAAGTGAAAGATACTAGCGGCCAATACTGCATCCGCTTTGCCTTCAATTACACCATCAACTAAATGGTCCAAGTGGCCTACACCACCCGATGCAATCACTGGCACAGACACCGCTTCACTGATGGTGCGCGTGACACCCAGATCATATCCATTTTTAACCCCATCTTGGTCCATGCTAGTGAGTAATATTTCCCCCGCACCATAAGCCACCATTTTTATGGCCCACTCAACGGCATCAATGCCCGTAGGCTTGCGTCCGCCATGGGTAAATATTTCCCAACGTAGGGTTTCACCTGGCCCACTAACTTGTTTTGCATCGATGGCCACGACAATGCATTGGGCACCAAAACGATCCGCCGCTTGCTGCACAAAATCTGGATTAAACACAGCCGCAGAATTAATGCCTACTTTGTCAGCACCCGCATTAAGCATGTGACGAATATCTTCACAAGTCCGAATGCCACCGCCCACAGTGAGGGGAATAAACACTTCACTGGCCATCTTTTCTACCGTATGTACCATAGTGTCACGGTTTTCATGAGTTGCACCAATGTCTAGAAAAGTAATCTCATCAGCGCCCTGTTCGTTGTAGCGTTTAGCCACTTCCACAGGATCTCCAGCATCTCTAATATCAACAAACTGTACCCCTTTAACTACACGTCCATTGTTGACATCTAAACAGGGAATAATGCGTTTGGCTAAGCCCATGGGAGTTTCCTTATCATTAGCATGGGTTAGGCTTGAGCATCACAATAGGCTTGCGCGGCTGCCAGATCTAACGTGCCTTCATAGATGGCTCGGCCGGTAATAGCACCCACAATACCGTCGCCAGCAACTGCCGCCAAAGCGTGCACATCGTCCATATTGGTCACTCCACCTGAAGCAATGACTGGAATACCTGCTTCTCTGGCCAACTGGCACGTGGCCGCCACATTAACACCCTGCATCATGCCATCACGGGCAATGTCTGTATAAACAATAGAGCTTACCCCATCGTTACGAAAACGTTTGGCTAGATCGACCGCTTTAACATCAGTCACTTCAGCCCAGCCCTCGACTGCCACCATGCCATCGCTAGCGTCCAAACCCACAATAATGCGGCCAGGAAAATCACGGCAGACTTGAGTCACAAAATCTGGATCACGCACTGCTTGAGTACCAATAATGACATAGGCAACACCCGCCTGTAGGTAGGCTTCAATAATATTTACATCACGAATACCGCCACCAATTTGAATAGGTAGCTTAGGGTGGGCCAACGCAATGGCCTTCACAATATCACCATTGACTGGGTTGCCAGCAAAGGCACCATTCAAATCAACCAGATGCAACCTTCTGCAGCCAGCATCCACCCACTGGTTGGCAACAGCAACCGGGTCTGCTGAAAAAACGGTGGACTCTTCCATGCGGCCTTGGCGCAAACGCACACATTCACCATCTTTTAGATCGATGGCTGGAATCATTAATAAAGGGCTTTGAGACATAGACTATTTACGGCAGGGTTTAGCTACCGTCCCACTGTAAGAAGTTTTTTAAAAGTTGAAGTCCAGCTGAGTGGCTTTTTTCTGGATGAAATTGCACTGCAAAAAGATTTTCTCTAGCAAGTGCCACATCAAACTCAAGACCATAGTTACAAGTCGCCGCCACTAAGTCGCGAGCTTCGGTACGCACATAATAACTGTGAACAAAGTAAAACCGACTATTGTCTTCTATGCCACGCCATAGCTTGTGGGGTTGCTGATGCACTTGATTCCAGCCCATGTGGGGTACTTTTAAGTGAGCGTCTTGCACACTGGCATGATCACCAAAGAAAGACACATTACCTTGCAGTTCACCCAAACACGCCACACTCCCATTTTCACTGGAACGCTGCATTAGGGCCTGCATACCCACACAAATACCAAGCATGGGCTTTTTGCCCATTTGATCAGCCACGATGTGATCCACACCCAAGCGTTTGATCTCTGCCATGCAATCTCGAATAGCACCTACTCCAGGCAAGAGCACACGATCGCTGGCTTCAATTTTAGCCGCATCGTTAGTTACATAGACGCGGGTATCTGGGCACACGTGTTCAAGGGCTTTGGCAACGGAGTGCAAATTACCCATGCCATAGTCAATCACTGCAATGGATTTCATAATAACCCTATTAATACCAAGCCGATTGCCAAAGTATCTATAAACTACCCTTAGTGGACGGCATCATACCTGCCATCCGTTCATCAGCACTTAGGGCCATCCGTAAGGCTCGACCAAAGGCTTTAAACACTGTTTCTGCTTGGTGATGAGCATTCTTCCCACTCAAGTTATCAATGTGCAGAGTTAGTTTGGCATGGTTCACAAAGCCACGGAAAAATTCATCAAATAAATCCACATCAAAACCGCCAATGCGGCCACGGGTGTAGGTAACATGATTAAACAACCCAGGGCGTCCAGAAAAATCTAACACCACCCTAGTTAACGCCTCATCTAACGGCACATAGGCAGAACCATAGCGAGTTAGGCCTTTTTTGTCTCCTACCGCTTTGTCTATGGCCATACCCAAGGTAATGCCCAGATCTTCCACCGTATGGTGCGCATCAATCGCTAAGTCACCATGAGCAACAATGTCTAAATCAATCAATCCATGGCGCGCAACCTGCTCCAACATATGATCGAAAAAGGGGATCCCTGTGACGCAACTAAACACACCCGTGCCATCTAAATTAACACTAACTGTAATCTGAGTTTCTAGGGTATTCCGTTCTACAGTGGCAGTACGAGCCGACATAAGGTGACCTCGGGTTTGATAATGAGTAAAGCAATAAAGCGAGCAGAGATTATACGGCTTTTAGTAGCTGTTTTACAAAGCACAAACGCCCCTAAAAGGTATAAAACAAATGTATACTCAGCATTAATCCCATTTGCTCACCCATAAGTCTACAATTAATGACCAACAACACCTTTTTTGCTGACCAATTACTCATCTGGTTCGACCAACACGGACGCCACCACCTACCATGGCAGAAAGATCGCACCGGTTATCGTGTGTGGGTGTCTGAGATTATGTTACAACAAACCCAAGTCATGACAGTGATACCCTACTTTGAGCGCTTTATGGAGCGTTTTCCAACCATCACCCACTTAGCCCAAGCTGAAGCTGATACCGTACTTAGTCTCTGGACAGGTTTGGGCTATTACACTAGAGCGCGCAATCTGCATGCCAGTGCCATCGCGATTACTCAACAACATCAAGGCCATATGCCCAACGACTTAGACGCCCTCATTGCTCTCAAGGGTATTGGCAGGTCTACAGCAGGTGCCATCGTGAGCCAAGCCTTCAACCAACGTGGCGTAATACTTGATGGCAACGTCAAGCGCTTACTCACGCGTTTATATGCCATTGAAGGGTGGCCGGGGCAACGCCAAATAGACCAACAACTCTGGCAACTCGCCACAGATCTAACTCCCCATCAACGCAATGCTGATTATACTCAAGCCATCATGGACATTGGCGCCACCATCTGCAAACCCAAGCAGCCCTTATGTGTGGCCTGCCCCATGCAAGCTCATTGCCAGGCATTAGCCCAAGACAAAGTTGGCATTATTCCCACCCGCAAGCCAAAAAAAGCAATACCCCATAAGACCGTTAGTGTATTACTACTACAAAATAAGCAGGGGCAAACGTTTCTGGAACAGCGACCAAGCAAAGGCATTTGGGGTGGACTTTGGAGCCTGCCAGAATTTGCTGACTTAGAAGCATTACAGACCCAGCTAGCCTTAGAGGGTTTGCCTACCCACACCACCCCAATGGCACCCATTAAGCACGTATTTAGCCACTATAAGCTCACCATTGAGCCCCATCGGTTAGTATTGAATAAGGCCCAGCTAAAAGTATCAGAAAAGCATAAAAGTCAGTGGTACGACAGCCAACAACTGCATACAATAGGGCTAGCGACACCGATTAAAAAACTACTCGAGAAAGCCCAATGACACGCACTGTTTTTTGCACTAAGTATCAAGCCGACATGGAAGCTATGGATCGTCCTCCCTACCCTGGTGCCAAAGGTCAAACCTTATTTGAAACCTTGTCAAAACAGGCATGGCAAGATTGGTTAGCGCACCAAACCATGCTCATTAACGAAAAGCAGCTCAATATGATGGACCCTGAAAGCCGCTCATACCTGCAAGGCGAACTGGATAAATTTATCTCGGGAGAGGATTACGACCAAGCAGACGGTTACGTGCCCCCTTCTGCCCAGTAAAAACCCGCAACAATAAAGAAAATAACCAGATTTCATCAACTTATTGTTGACAGGAAAATTCAAAACGGGTTTAATACTGCCCTCTTCTTGGTCGCTCAACAGAGCAATCAACACAGAAGAAAGCACTCAGTATAGCCCGGATAGCTCAGTCGGTAGAGCAGAGGATTGAAAATCCTCGTGTCGGCGGTTCGATTCCGTCTCCGGGCACCATCATTCCTTTATAATACAAACTCTTATAATTAAATAAAATAGAAACTAGTCTGGTATTATATTCTGGTCTACCTATGGTCTACTTCAGGCTGACCAACCCCCAGCAACCTTACAACCCCTTGCCAACCAGCTGCATACCTCGCCGAAGCACGCGCATAAACGCTGTGACAAGCAGCTTAAACACCACTCAAAGGACTTTAATCGAAACTCAAAAAACCTATTAACGCTAATAAAATCCACATAAATTATTACATAATCCCTATCATATTCATTAAAACGGCTTTTTATCTTGCTAGCCATGCTTTTTGTGTGTATATTCCTTGTTAAATAAAAGGCATTAACAAGCGAGTATTAAATGGGCAAAACAAATTCCACAGCAAAATGCATTGCTAATCAGGCCTGGTTCTGGCGCCAATTAAAATATAAATCAGCTAATGCGGCTGGAAAAGCCATGAATATGGATCCGAAGACTATTAGGCAAATAGAAGACGGTGAGGCTGTAAGATTGACGACCATCCAAAAATATGCCGAGCTATTAAGCATCCCACTTGATCAAATCCTTGCGGATGAGGACTTGGCAGCGTTAAGTCATTGTCGGGTGTTAATGAATTACAATACTAAAGACATATTCCGTAATTCTAATTTAGTTAATGCTGGCGATCATCTTAAATACGAAGCTCAAGCGCCAAGTAAGCTTGGCCAGGCATGTGACGCATCCAGTTTTATTGACTTGTTCTCCAAAATGACAATTGATGCGCAGGAGTGGCCCCCCAACGGTGAACCGTTCATCCAACCTATATGGGAAATTCATGAATCAGTCCCGTTCACGACGCCGGGGTTAGCAGATCTTTTAGAAAAACTACAACTAGCCATTCTTGGCACTGTGATGAACAGATCATCAAGTCTAAGCAGTTTTATTAGCCAGATAAAAGCTCAAAGTGACTTTAAACAGCTATTTGAAGAGCTAGATGAAAAGTGTGAAGCTCATATCTTAGGCTGCATGGTCGAAACACACATTAATCAGGTACATGAGGATTATTATGATCGCTTAATTAATGTCAGTACTCATGTGAAGATGCCATTATTTGTAATTGCTTCAAACAAAATTCGTGAATTTAATCTTGAATACAGGCACTCACTCTCTGAAGAAGATTTTAATTTTCAGCTCGAACTACATGACCCTGAAGAACAAGCTGAGATAATAAAAAAAGTTAACGATGAAATTGAATTTTAATGAGGAGTTAAATTTATGGACCCATAAATAAAAAGAGACTCCCGAAGGAGTCCCTAGTAACTAGCGCCTGAGGGGCAACTAGTCGGTTTTGCAACTCTAGTATAACCCTAAACGGCGTGCCATATAAACTTTTTCTCAAGAGGTATACTTATGAGAAACGCTTTTGCACGAACAGAGTTTTTTCAATGTTTTAACCCACTTGGCCTACCCGACGATTTTTCAAACGAAGAACTTTGGAGGAAAGCCCAAGGCTATGCTGTCCAGTGGGTTCAGTTTTGCCAAACTCATGGGCTTACAGCTCCTGAAGCTGCTAGGTTTTTTGGGTTAAGAATGCCAATCGACAGTTATGGAGAAGCTGCTTTTCAGATTGCCCTAGCTATTGTCACAACGCACGAAAGCATGTCACGTTTTGGTCAGGGGGAATAAATTTGATGAGAACACTGAGATCAAAAGCCAAGCGCAACGCCCTGCTTATTGCCGCCAATGGTAAGTGTTGCATCTGCAACGTATCAATAGTGGACAAGTTTCATGCCGATCATATTATCCCGTGGTCGATTTCGAGGACTACAAATGTCCATGAGATGCAAGCACTTTGTGCCGCATGTAATTTATCAAAAGGAGTTCGATATGAGACTCCGTAGGCACCAACAAGAGCTAGCAGATACCCTCGATCGCATAGTCGAAAATGAATTAGAGGTTAGTCGCATAATCATGCGAGTCACACCTGGAGGTGGTAAATCTATGCTGCCTCAAATTGTAGCGGCGAAGTTGATTCCAGCTGGATTAATCGACCGCGTATGCTGCATTGTACCAAGGTTAAATTTAAAGTCTCAAATGGCTGAGGATTTTATGGATCCCCGCTCAAGGGAATGCATTCAGCATACGTATGAGATTAACGAAGCCAGCAATGAATATAATCCGTCTAGGGGTACTAATGGTTATGCGAGCACCTACCAAGCAATTGCAAATGATGGAGTTGGAATGAATGAAGATGAATACAAACGCTTTAACTATGCATTGATTTTAGACGAGGTTCATCATGTTGCAGAGTCTGGCCGATACCACCAATACCTTCAACCGCTTGTAGATGCTTCAGTATTTATCATTTTAATGACTGGTACATTATCTAGACATGACAAGCGTCCAATTGCATTCGTACCATATGAGGAATACCGCCATGCTGCAAGTTAATCAAAACGATCTATCTACAGTAATTATCCAATACAGCAGGCGAGATGCGCTTCGAGATAGAGCGATTATTCGGTCAAAATTTCACCAATATGATGGTCAAGCCAGCTGGTTATCCAATGGTGAAACAAAAGTCGTAGAAGCGCTGTCTCTGGCAAATGACAGCGATGTTACAAATGCACTAACAACTGCATTAAAAACAGGACTAGGCGACAGCCTTCTTCAAGGTGGCATTGCAAATTTTGTAGAAAAGCTAAAAACAAATCCAGGGTCTAAGTGCCTGGTGGTATGTGCAAACATTATTGATGCTTATCGTAGGCAGGCACAATTAAAAGCTTTGGGTTACCAGTCTGCAATAGCAACTTCTGATGACAGTAAGGCCGCAACAGAGGCATTGAAGTCCTTTAAGAATAATCCTTTTTCAAAGGTTTTAGTATGTGTGGGTATGGCATATGAAGGTATGAATGTGCCACAAATAACTCACCTAATACTTCTAACGAACATTAGAAGTGTGCCTTACTTAGAGCAGTGTTTTGCGCGAGCCAATAGGATAGACCCTTCTAGCACTGCGGGTTCATGGGATGATCAATTTGCACATATATTTTTGCCGCATGACAAACTGGCAGATAGCGTGATCGCTGAAATTATGGCTGACCAAGAAGCTGTTGCTTTAGAGATAGATGCTGGGTCATCATCAACTGGAGGGGGAACTTGTGGCACAAGGTCAGGCGTGATACCCATTGCCTCCACCGTTTCAGGTATAACAACACTCAACCCAGATGAACTTCCAACTTTACCGCTACAAGATGAAGTTAGCATTCTTACACCAAAACAGAGAGCTGATATTTTAAAAGTTGAGATAAAAACTCTAGTGAGCATGTGGGCTAGTCAAACAACAACCTCTCCAGAAGATCTAAACAGGAAAATAAAAAGGTTTTTTGGCAAAAGTAGAACAATTATGACCGTTGGTGAGTTAGAGGCAGTTGTCATCTGGGTGCGTTCACATTCACAGGAGTGACAAAGTGTTAGTTGGTGCTCCAGTGAGATTATTAGAATGCTTAACAACGAGACTTGGTGTATGTAGCTGTTGGCCCTTATGGCAAACTAATAACTAGCGAAACAGTGCGCTTCTGAAACACCCTTATGGGATTGCCGAGTAGGGAGCCATTGCTTGAATCAAAACCATTTTTTACCTACACCCGTCATTTGTAGAGTCCTTAACGATACCACTGGGTATGAGGGAGGTAGGATATGAGAAGATGGTTGTATAGGACCCTTCCCATGTTCTTAGTGGAGTCTTAAATAACTCCATTTAACAATCAACTACTGGCTATAACCACAGAACCTGTCTTCTGTGAGTTCCTAGGGATACTGAGGTAAGTAAGTTACTGTCTACCGTTTTTGTATTCCCTTGGGACTCCAGACAGAGGGTCTTAGGTATCAGCTTTAGATTGGTCCTTTAACAAGGTCTTGATCTGGGTTTGAGGTTCCTCAAAATCATCTAACACATTATTTTAGCCGACCGCTAACGAGGCGGCTGAATTCAGGCATTATAAGCAGATGGCTCTTTTATAAACTGGTGAAACAGCCACAAAAACTTATTTGTGAGCAGTCTTCAGCCAATCAGTACGAGCTTTCAGCGGGACACTTAGGAAATCACAGAAGATAACTTCTTTTGTTAACTTAATTGCTCAAATAACTGTGCAACTGCTTCCGCTCCAGGATCATTATAACCACGAAGTTTGTCTGCCGAGACATAGGTGGCCCGCCCGGCTTTAGCATGAACAATGGTTGAAGTGAAGTTGGCTCCAAGCCGCGCGGCAATCGCAGCAGCAAGCATATTTTCAGGCAATGCATCGAGCGCTGGCCGAAGAGCATCAATCATTGTTCTATCGCCCAACTGTGCCGCACCGATCTCCTGAACCCGATCAAGACCCGCATTAAGTGCACCCACATTGCTCTTGCCAGAAGCAGAGGCGTCACCAGCAGCGGCAAAGAATATCGCCAATAAAATTCCAGAAGAGCCTCCCATGGTCTGACTTAGCTCAAGGCCAATCGCGCGGTAAAGCTGTGTTATGTCAGCTAATGGTAAGCGATCTAGAGAACCAATTAGGGCCCTTGATGCTGTGGCTAAAGTTGAACCAGTGTCGCCATCGCCTGATTTGGCATCTAGTGCATTAAGGTCGGCTTCGCAGGCAATAAATATATTGCAACATTTCTCAATAAATTCTCGTCGCTCAGGATGTTTGGTTGGTAATGGGAGTACAGGTTTTAGCCCATCAGGCAGTGGAAGGTATTTTACCTTTTTTACCTCCTTGATACCCGGCCATGCGCTCGGACTAGAGTTTGATCTGAGCGCTGAAATATCTGAATCTTTGGCTGGCAGCAATGAGACAGAAAATCCTCTCATATCAAGTGAAGTCATTAGGCTGGCAGGTCCAATTATATATTTCAGTTGTGAAGAAATTTTAGAATTTAATAATTCATTTGCAAGTACTGACATCTCTAAGTCAGTCGTGCCACCTAAATTATTTAGCAGCACCACATGAGGCGCATCTGAAATGACCGCTCCAAGTTTATCAATTACCATCGCCATTGCCTCACGGGCATTGTTATAAACAACTTGTTCAACACCAGGCTCACCATGTATCCCTAAGCCCAATTCAGCATGTCCCACAGCAATTCGACCATCTTTAGGTGAACCTGGCATAGTACAGGTATCTAGTGACATACCAATGGTTGATGTACTCGAAATCACACGCTGTGCTGCAGATGTTAGTGACTCTAAACTTTCTCCAGCTTCGGCCATAGCACCGACGATTTTATGCACAAATAATGCCCCAGCTAAACCGCGCTGCTGAGGTAAATGCGGGAGTGCTGCGTCATCGTCGACAAAGACCATATTTACTTTAAGACCAAAGGCGCGCGCACGCTCCGCTGCTAGTCCAAAATTCAATCGATCACCAGTATAGTTTTTAACGATTAATAGGCATCCTGCCTCACCGGTAACAGCAAGAATGCCAGCAAGCACAGCATCAAGGGAAGGCGAGGCGAAAACATCACCACAAACTGCGGCTGTTAGCATCCCACGGCCGACAAAGCCTGCATGGGCAGGTTCGTGGCCTGAACCACCACCTGAAACCAACGCGACTTTTGATTTGTCCCAATCATTGCGAACAACAACTTTGATATGGGGGAAACCATCAAGACGTGTGAGCAATCCGCCAGAGCTTCCAATAACACCATCGACTGCATTGGTTACTGCAGTATCTTTGCCATTAATAAAATGTTTCATAGTTTTTTCCTAGACAATTAGAGATCCATTAGCATCAAAGAAAAGTGGATTTTTTGGACGAATTGCGACCACATCGCCCACCTGAATTTTAGTGTGGGGCTCTGTCAAAGTAATAATGTTATGGTCGATCAAACGTAGATGCAATCTTGTTTGGTCTCCCAAATGTTCAACCCTGGTGACTTTGCATTCTTGGCCATCTCCCAAACTAATGTGCTCCGGTCTTAAACCAATAGTTGTCGCTCCCGTTGGTGCGTCTCCAAATAGTTCGACCGGTAAAGTATTGATGCGGGGAGAGCCCAGACGTGTAGCCACATATTGGCTAGCCGGAGTTTCATAGATTTCACGCGGCGTGCCAAATTGCTCTAGTCTACCTTTGTGTAATACGCCAATTTGCGTAGCAAGGGTCATTGCCTCTATCTGATCGTGAGTCACATATAGAATGGCTGCACCAAGTTCCGCCTGAATACGTTTTAGTTCAGTGCGAAGTTCCCCTCTTAGCTTGGCATCGAGTGAACTAAGGAGTTCATCCATCAGAAAGATCCGCGGATTTCTAACTAGGGCTCGACCCATGGAAACTCGTTGCATCTCACCACCAGACAATGCGGTGGCCTTATTATCAAGCTTATGCGAAATACGCAGAACTTCAGCAACCTCGCCTACTTTCTTTTTCATTACATCTGGTGGGGTTTTGAGGATAGGTGATTTGAGCGGAAATTCTAAGTTTTCTCGCACAGTTAAATGGGGATACAG
>ENA-OQVM01000123-OQVM01000123.1-marine-metagenome-genome-assembly--contig:-NODE-123-length-119425-cov-6.264127_pt1 | contig 119425 bp, 111 predicted proteins | sample MGYA00237776_ERZ505498 | MGnify/ENA primary metagenome ERZ505498 (study PRJEB26159, sample SAMN06265151) | marine metagenome | isolation source: Helgoland LTER site | place: Germany:Helgoland, sampling... | reverse complement strand
CCTTGAAATTATATTCACGCACCTGGACAACGAATATGATAACTAACGCCGAAATGCTAATTCACTCACCACATATTTCTCAAATCGAATTGCGAAACGCTGATACTGCAATAATCGTTGCTCCTGGGCCATCACTTTTAAAAAATATTCATGAATTAAAAAGAATTAAGGGGGAAGCTCTTATTGTTAGCGTTCTCAATGCTGTCCCTACACTTCTAAAAGAAGGTATCATGCCTGATGTTGTGGTGCATGTTGATAGCACCCCTAATAGAGACCTCGTTGAAAAATTAAAGCGGCGCCTTCATACCGAAATTCCGCTATTTATTGTTGCTGCGCACTTACCGCAAGTTACACTTGAGATACCAACAAAACAATTTGTGTGGACAGAAATGAGTTCTTCAGTGAATGACCATCTATCACTACATCTCGGCCTATCAACTCCTCCCGCTTATGGGCCATGTGTAAGTATTGTTGCGCTGAATTTATGTGCAATATGGAAAATTGAAAATATTGCTCTTGTTGGACAAGACTTAGCATTCGATGGCGATCAATTTTATTCTGATGCTGATGGTCTTGACATTGCTATCAAAATGAAGAATTCAAGGACAGACGCGGGCCGTAGAATTGAAGAAGTTCCCGGATATTACGGTGGAACAGTAAAATCTCCTAACGACTTCGCGACATATATTACTGAATTTGAGCGAACCCTAAAACTGGAAATTCACAAGAACTCAAAATATTTTAATTGCACTGAAGGGGGCGCTAAAATCACTGGTTTTACGCAGGTACCACTCTCTGAATTCATAGATAATATTCCAGCTTCGCAAGAACAAACAGACAAGAGTATTTTTGTTTTTAACGGTAGTGATAAAGTTCAAATGCGCACAGGTTTAAGAAAATACTTTTCCTACTACCTCGATGTTACAAAAGAATTTCTAGAGTATGTAAATATTTGTGCCCGTATTAATAATATGAAAGTAAAGTCACAAAAAAATATAGAAAAACTAACTAGTGCTGAAAAAAAGCTAGAAGAAATCAGTGGAAAAAATGCACTCTTGGAAACATATTTAAACTCCTTCATTGTCGATGTATCGAGAAAAAATCAGGGCATAATAAACACGGTATCTAATACTGGTTTTTATGATGAACTCAGAAAAGAAATTTTTGCGTTTAGGACCCTACTTCTGGATAGAATGCCATAGACGGCAAGATAACATCGGTCCACTCATTTCGGTTAGGTGGGATATGGTGCGAGCGTTCACTGCCCCAAAAGATCTAGCCCATAGCCCTTCATGATAATGCTGCATAGTTCAATGTCTGATATTTCATCAATTTGAAAAGACTTATAGTGCGGCATCTCAAAAACACCGATATTACCGCCTAATCTATTTTGGCTTTTCATAATATGTTTTGTCTGAAATACATAAAACGAACCATTCTCTAAAAAGGATGGTTCTAATGATTGCCTACGAAGGCGGTTCTCATAATCATAATTTGCAGTGTAGTTAAGGTTATCTTGTGATTTTCTCCAAGTAAAAAAATCTCTCACTTCAGTAACCGACATCAAGGTGTCTAGCTTCTCAGAATGAAACTTGTTTATCGCGGTTTCAAAATCAAGTGGTGACCTAAGAGGTGAAGTGATTTGAGGTGCTAGAATAGCTGATGGCTCGCTCCCATCAGTTTTTGAGATAACGTCAATCGCATGTATCCAGCCACTCTCACTCGTAGCGCCGTCACCTGATAACTGAGCAGGCCTCTTAATTGTCTTAGCGCCAAATTCTGCGCCAATTTCTAAGATATTTTCACTATCAGAACTAACCCAAACATGGTTTACTAGCGGACAGGATCTTGCTTGAAGAATAGACCATGCAATGAGTGGCTTGCCGCAAAAGTCTATTATGTTTTTGTTTGGTATGCCTTTTGAGCCACCACGAGCAAGAAGAACACAGTCAATAGCTGTAGCCCCCTTAAATACAATCATAAATGGCCCCTAAGCTTAGCAGCAACTTCACGCTCTTCGTTTGAGAAATGCTTTTGACCATCTCCCATTGCCTGACTAATTTTCCTCACCGAGCTCACTAAATGTCTCAGGCCATTTGGCTCAAGAGATGCCGACTGGTCTGAGCCATACATCGCTCTGTTAAGCGTGATGTGACGTTCTAAAGACGTTATCTGCAAGGCCACTGCGGCGGTTGAAATCGCAACGCCCGTTTCATGACCACTATAGCCAACATTACAGCCATAGCGCTCTCTTAAAGCAGGAATTAACAATAAGTTAGCGTCTTGATCCTTCATAGGGTAGGTGGAAATTGTATGCATTAATTCAAAAGAACATTTTGCATCAATAAAAATTTCAACGGCCCTATCAATATCATAAAATGTAGACATTCCTGTTGATATAAATGTGTGCTTCTTCTCACTCGCAATCATTTCCAAAAGAGCAGTATCAACAAGCATAGCCGAAGCCACTTTATTGTAGGGACAATTAAATTGTGCTAGAAACTTCTGGCTATTTTTATCCCAGGCCGACGCATACCATTGAATCTTTTTTTGCCGGCAATAATCGTCTATCGCTTCATACTCGGATTGACCAAATTCTAATCCTTCTTTTTGTTCACGCTGCGTTGTCCCCCACGGACTCTCTCGGAACCCGTCTAGCGTTTTCTTAGAATAGACAATATCAATATCTCTTTTCTGAAATTTAACGGCATCACATCCCGCCTCCACAGCGATATCAATAAGTTCCTTACAAATCGCTAAATCTCCGTTGTGATTAATACCTATCTCAGCAGATATAAAAACTGACATAATGTCTCCACTTCTTTTTCAAATTAGCATCATCCGCGCCCATTATTACTCTTAGACTATCTAAAGCTATCCCTTAACCGTTATTTATTTTTTAAAATGCCTTCCCTAAAATACCTGACCCTTGCAAGAAATTTTGGAGGAGAATGTTAAAGACAAATAAAACGTGTTAATCGTCAATTTATCAGCGTTACCCCTTTAGCACTCAGTCTTAAATTTTTGTTGCAAAGAACGTCATAACACTTCCATAAAATGGCGGCGAAACCGTGTCTTCATCCATCATTTTCAAAAGATTGCTTTCAGTAAAATACTCTGTTTCAAAAAAAGGAAATTCAACCTTATCAATTTTGAAACCATGATCTCTCAAAAATCTATGCATCGAATCTGAGGTAAAAAGTGATATATGCGTGTTATCATGCAGCAACCTGAACTTATTATTATATCTACGTGCTGCGGCTGAATCAAAATTTGGAGTTCCTAGGATGCAGGTTCCACCATGTTTCAGAAGTTGATGGATTTTTTTGATCGCAAAAACTGGATCCTCTAAATGCTCAAAGACATGATGAGCAACGATAACGTCAAATTTCTGTGTTGTACGATAAGTCTCTAAAGTACCATTATATATTGTTCCATATTTAGCTGCATAAGTGGATGCAAATTTAGATATCTCCACGCCGCACTTTAACCAGCTATCATCAAGGGCGGAAAGTAGCCACCCGGGGCCACAACCAATGTCCAAAATAGACTTACCCTTTTGATGAGACATTAACTCACTCAGTATCTCACCTTGAAAGTTTTTAAGCTTATGCTCACGCTCTTTATCAGTAAGCAAATGTCTGACGCTGCCATCTGGGTCTACCGTGGTCTCGTGATATTCTTCTTCGAAGCGAGAATGAGGGAGTGAGGGAAGACGGACAAAATAGTCCTGTGTATGATATAAATTATTAATTAAATCACTCAAATCTACCGGTAATCTATCTTCACTTCCACCAGTCATGACGTAAACACTTTCTTAGTTTTGAATAAACATTACTTATGTGTGTTCTGTTTATTTATATCCATATATTCGAAAAATAATTAAGAACGCGCTGCTAAAAAAAGGAAGGTAGCGCAGGCTACTTTCCTTTTTCATATTAGTTATTAACGGTAATGACACTACCATAAAATTATCACGCTCTATTCTATAGGTCTGACAGCAGTCCCAGAATAGCTTGTGAAGACCTGTTTGCCTGAGAGAGCATCGCCTGTGCTGCTTGATTAAGCACCTGAGCTTTTGTTAGCTCACTCGTCTCTTTGGCAATGTCTGAGTCATTAATTCGTGACCGCGCTGCTTGCGTGTTAACTGAAATATTCGATAAATTATTGATCGTATATTCCATGCGAGACATCGTTGCACCAAGGTCTGAGCGTTCCAAATCAATTCTAACCAATGCACCATCAATAGCCGTCATCATGCGCTGTGAATTTAAAACAGTTAACACATCAAGGTCAGCTACCGAAGTAAGAGCCGCCGCAGATGGGTCGCCGGAGAAAAAGCCACCAGGGTTAGTAATTACCCCTGAATTAGATGCCGCACTGCCAATCGTGAAGACAACGTTTCCGCTTGTCGCGCCAAGGGTCGAGGAATCTACAGTTAACGTATCACCATAAGTATAGCTACTGCCGTTATTAAGAATTTGGACTGCTGAAATTGCGTTACTTGCTACGGTAACCTGAGCGGTCATACCAGCAGCGCCAGCCACACCAACGGTCCCATTTGTTAAATTAACCAGATAAGTGCCGTCTGTCATTGTTCCAACTACACTAGTGACGTCTGGCGTATTTGATGCAAAAAGATCCGGGTCAGCAGCTGTTCCAACACTAGATGATGTGACTGAGTAGATAAAGGGTGAGTGGAATTCCACCTCGCCACTGACCTGAACCGTATTCGGGTCAAAATTATCAACAAGGTCCAGGGCGTTCCCAGCATCAGCAAAGGTATGGTCGGCGCCAGATACTGTTAAGTTAGGAACTGATAAATTAACCAGCTCATAATTTTCTAGAACAATGTCATAACCTTCATTTGATAATAAAGTGATTTTAGAGCCTGTGACATCTAACGTCGCTGTAATACCTGTCTTACCAGTAGTATTATTAATGGCAGCAGCAAGTTTCGATAAATCAGCCGCACGACCATTTGTTTGACCAAAATCGACGCTACCAGCAATCTGCACGACTTCTGTATTTTTGCCATAAAGGTTAAACATCACTGTATCGGTCGTCTCAGAAGACTGGTCAGCGAAGGATAAATTCAATCGTGTTTGCGCAGTTGCATAAACACCAGTCGTACCCTCAACCGCATTCACAGAAGACACAACGTCTTTTGCTGTTGACCCGCCATTTACATCAACCACAACAGTGCCCACATTACCATAAATAGTAATGTTTTCTGTTTCTTGAATTCTCGGCGTTACATCAGCCAGCTCGTTGACCGCAACCGGGTTTGTAGCGGGCAGAAATGTTGCAGCGGCATTTGAAGTTGTATCTGTTCTGAGGATATACTCCCCAAGGCCGGTTGGCTTTACATCTTCAATAGACAGAATTGCCTGGTCAGATGGCGCAAATCCTACTTGGAAAGTCGTATTCACAAAATCGCCATTCAGCATTTTAACGTTGTTGAACGTGCTACTCTCGGCAATACGATGCAGCTCGATTTGCAACTGACCTACTTCGTTATTAATCGCAATTCTATCTTGGCCTGTGTAAACACCATTGGCAGATTGAACCGATAATTCTCTCATCCGATGAAGAATTTGCGACACTTCAGCGAGCGCTCCTTCAGCAGTTTGTGTAAGAGATATAGCATCTCCTGCATTACGAATAGCGGCTTCAATACCCCTGATTTGTGAAGTCATTCGATTCACAAGGGACGCGCCAGCAGCATCATCAACTGCATGGTTAATTCGCAAACCAGATGCAATACGTTCCAAAGAACGGTTCATCGCTTCTTCTTTGTTCTGCATGTGATACAGTGTCGTAACACCGGCCATGTTCGTATTTATCTTGCTCATGATACTTCTCGCCAGATACAATAAATTGACATATTACTGACATGCAAACTACATGCCACTTTAGAGGCAACTTTTAAAAATGCGTTTAGTGAAGACTTAAATAAGCTGCCACTCTTTGACAAATGGCACTTCACACTCTTTGCGTTATTCATTTTCAGTCTTCGGAACTGGTTCCACATTTCAATGTCTTCCTTTGACAATTACCTGTGTTAATGATGCAAATTAAATGCCAATTGACACATTATCTCAAAAAATCAAACAAGCTTTGCTGACCAACTTTTGCAAAAGCCTGGTGCGCTGCATCGCGTGATACCATTAAAGACTGCAACTCAGTCACAAGGGCAGTAAGATCTACATCCTCAAGCTTTGCTACCTCGGCTGTTACAATGAGTTCGCGTGAACGAATAACATCCATTTGCAAATCTGCTTTTGTTGCATGAGCTCCGACATAAGCTTTTTGAAGACTGAGATTTGAGAGAGCTTTGTCAAAATTCAACATGCTTTCTCGAAGAAGCTGGCCTGTATCTGTGAGGCGGACAGCGTTCAAAACGGGTGTTCCGTTCCCATCAACTGCTGTGAGTTCTACATAGGACGTCATATCATCCTTAGAAAATTCGTATCCATCTATCTCAATTTCACTAAGCGTAATCGCCCCGTTACTTGAATCTAGCAAGGAAACAGTGCCATCAGCCTCAAGGGTCGCTGTCACACCAGTCTGGCTTGTTTGCGCATTAACCTGATCGACAAACCCTTGAAGGTTCTGGTCTGATAGGGATGCTGTAATATCAGCCTTTCCATTCGCGCCTTCTAGGCTAAATGTCCAGGTTTGCAGCTGATTTGGTAGCGTAAAATTCAAAACAGCATTTGCCTGCGCTGTGGCAAATGATGTTGCTGTCCCGCCAGTTCGAACGGCGTTAACAGCTGAATTTGCAATATCAAAAAGCGAGCGATTACCATCAGCTGTTTCAACTTTCATAAAAGCAGAACCGCCATCAATTGACGTGTTAACACTCATATTCTCTGAAATTTGAACAGACTGAACACCGCGATCTCCATTATAGGAGATATTACCGTTATCATCGCGGGAAAAGGCTTCAACATTTGCATTAAACCCAGAAAACAAACTTTGGCCTCGTGAGTCCTTTGTATTTGCCTGACTAAGCAGCACATCAACAAGCTGCTCCATTTCTTGTGCAATTGCCGCACGGCTATAGCCATCATAGGCGCCATTACCAGCAAGAGTTGTGAGTTCTGACATACGCGTAACAACATTGGTTATTTCTTCAATCACCGAGTTAGCTTGTTCAAGCCTACTCTGCGCAACTGCGATATTAGAGGTGAATTTGCCGAGCAACTCCTTTTGGTCCTGAACAGCTGATAGCTGAATAGCACCAAGCGGATCGTCAGAGGCTTTTAGAATATCTTTGCCTGACGCCATTTTATTTTGGACATGCTGAATATCTTTATTAAGCTTACCAAAATGGCTAAGCTGCTGTTGGTTAAACAGTTTGTTGCTAATCTGCATTATCTACTCCTATCTCATCGTATCGATGAGGGTTTGGAACATTTCCCGTGCTGTCGTCAGGATTCTTGCGGATGCCTGATAAGCTTGCTGAAATTCCATCAGCGCGGACGCTTCGCTATCCAGATTTACGCCAGAAAATCCTGCTTCGGCTTCTATAGCTGCTTGTTGACGTGCTTCAGCTGATTCAGCAGCGATTTCATTTGCTTGAACAGATGAACCAACTTTTGAGACAATCGTAGAGAATACCTCGGAGAAGCTGGTGCGTGTCGGGTCGCTCGTTGCCCCATTCTGCAAGTCGATGATAGCATTGATATTACGGGTATCACCTGGTTGGGAGGCACCCTCAAGGAAATAAAATTTATCATCAGCTTGTCCGCTACCAACCACTTTTAGTTGGTAATTGCCAAATTGTGTAATGCCATCTTGGTCAAGGTAGCGCGATGCAATAGAATGCTGGGTTGCTGTATCGATGACTTCAATCAGGCCCTTATCAGGATCGGTTATTTGAACGATAAAGGCATCATCCTGCAATGCTAAAATAGCGTCAACTGGTGCAACATCATATTGAGCACCCAGAAGACGAGAGCCTGTTCCTGTTGTGATAACCAGCAGATCTTCCAGCGGTAAGTTAGTTAAGGATATTTTTTGCTGGGCCCGCGATGTCGCAGTCGCGCTAAAATCAACAACGTCGCCATCTGTCGACGACACTTCAATATGGTCGGCACGGATTTTCACGCTGGTTGTCCCAACCTTAAATCCATACGCATCTTCAGGAGCGGTAACCGCTAGAGAATATGTCGAAGGGTCAAATTCTAGAACGAGGCGCCCTGGACCTGACGTTCCCGATGCAAATTCATAACTTGCTGTCAAACCTGTTGGCGTTGGCGTTGTAGTTACCGTGCCATCAGTTGCAATATCTAATGCTATCGCTGTACCACTGAAATCAAAATTCAGCTGTGCCATACCAGCAGTAACCGTAATTTCCTGACCTGTCAGGCGGGATACATTAGAAGATATGCCAAAGGCTGCTGCGGCTGTACTATTATCCGGCACTTTTGTATCTGATGATAATGATAATGTCTGGCCTGTCAGACTGCCACCACCAAATACCTGCAATCGGCCATCTATATCAAAGTAAGCTGTCAGTCTATCTACTTCACCGCCAGACACTTCGATTTCACCGTCTACCATTGTAATTTCAAATTGCTCGTCGTCAAAATCTACATGAACGCGCGAGCCATCTGCCGGTTTAGCAACGGCTGATACTGTCGATACAAGCTGAGTTGATCCCTCAGAACCAGAATTTGCTGCATCTGTAAAAGTGAAACTCTCAACGGCAAATGCTTGACCAGAGGTTGCACCTGTTAGGATAAATTGCTGCTGACTTCCCGATACTTGGGTTGTAGCAACAACATCTAGACTTGCGGCATTCACAGCCGTAACGAAGGCTGCGCCAAGTTCAGCTGTTGTCGTGATGCCAGACCCAGCTGTTAAGTCAATCGTTACAGTTTGTCCATTTACTGACAAAGCAAAACTATCAGCAGTCGAATCAATTGCTTCAGTTCCTGAAAACCCGAAGGTTGAAACTTGTTTTGTATTGACAAGACTGCCACCAGATAATGACGCAAGAGGCGCTTCATTACGGAGTGCATCAACAAGTGCCTTGTTAATTGACGCCTGATTTACATCTGTAAGGGATGATGCTGAAACGGTACTTGTGAATGAAACGGACGCACTGCTTGTTGGTATAGTAATAGAGTAATCTGCATTTGCTGCAGAAGCCCGCAACCCATCAGCTGAGCCTGCAGACATTTCAGTATCAGCGTTGATTGCAAACCGAACCTGTTTGGTCTCTGATGACGCGTCTGAAATTACATCAACAAGACCATTTGTTTCAGGATCGAGGGTACTTGTATATGTTGTAGCATTGGCAACAAAACTGATGCTTTCGCTAGAGGTCATTTTTACAACACCCGAAAAACGGGCATGATCTAGAATGCCTGTTCCAGACGTGCTGCCCATCAGGATATCTGATGAAGCAGATGTGCCATCATCATTGATAACGCGGGCCGTAAAGTCTGGGCTTATCACTGTCATATCGGCCATCAGGATATCACCCCCGGCCTCAGATTCTAGAATGATCCGGTCACTATTTGATGAAAGCGACGCTGTAATGCCAGTATGGGCTGTATGCATATTGATTGCGACTGAGAGATTAGTCAGATCAGTTGCTGTAACCTGTGCTGATACAATAACCGGCTGAGTGTTTTTTCCCTCTAGCCCGAAAGTGACTGTACCTGATGAGGTGAATGTTTTTAATTCGACGCGTGTACGCGCTGTTGCATGAATTCCGATATCATCCATGGCTGTATTTAATGTCGTGGCAGCTGTGGCCGCACTTGCGCCAAGCGGAATTGTTGCAGAACCCGTGCTACCATTGCCAAGTGTAACCCCAACAACATGCGATGTGGTTGGGTTTGCAGGAACAGCGTCAATTGAAGCTGTTGCTGACGCTGCCAGACCATTGCTTCCTGTTATGAGGGTATGCATACCTCCACTAAAGAGCGTTTCGACCCCGATACCCCGATAAGCACCTGAAATACCATTAAGATAGCTGCCATCATAATTTGCCTGAAGATTGAAACCATTATCTGCGATAAGGAGCTCATTGATTTCTGTTGTTGTAAGGGCAGAACCAGCTACGTGGCGCCCTTCTCGCGTAAATAACTGAATATCAGAAGCATCTAAGGCAGTCTGGACAGACCCCTGAACTTGACCAAGACCAATAGACATATTTGGCTGCGAGCCAGAACTGTCAAAATCACCTGTAGCAAGTGATAGCGTCAGTGCGCCATTCGAGCCAGACGCATAAAGACCAAGGTCAGACATCGTCAGGCTGCCAGTTGTTGCAGCCGTCCCACCGTTCAAGGCAGCAACCACATCCTCCATTGAGGACCAATAGCTACCTGTTGTAGCCTGAGGAAACACACTGCCATAAGTCAGATTTACTGTATGAGGTCCGTTATTGGACGTGCCTGTAAAGGTTACATTCAAAGCAGAAAGGTTTTGAAGCTCAAGGTCTGAAATCTGGAACTGCGCTGAACCTTGGCGGGCAAATGATGCAATATCGATTGCCGAAGTACCTTTTGGTATAACAGCAGATAAACCAGTATTAAGAAACTCTGATGCCAAAATCGGGCTATCAGACGTGGCAAGAACCTTTTCGACTGACAAATTATCGCCAATGATACTATCGCTATCACCGTCACTTAGTTCAGTGACAGTTAACACAGCATCCCCATTGTTTTTTGTATCAGCGCTAATACTGGAATTAGCTGCAGCAGCAAAACCTTCAGGGCGCGCTAAAACAAAACTCATGCGCGCCGCAGCATTCTGGACAGGGCTGATCGTAAAGAAGTCAGCTGCACGTCCCTGCCCGTGAACTGTCATACTTATGCCAAGCGCATTAAGCTGGTTAGTCCCAGAGGCAATTTGGGTTCCTGATACATCTTTGAGGCGCCAGAGAGATGCGTCCTCATCAAACGATAACGTCAATTCTGTTGATGGCAGTAATTGTAAGTTTGTCGTTGCAATCTCAACAGAAGCGCTGCCCCTGTTTGCAGGGTTGGGCGTGAGACTAATGCCATTGACAGCAAACATATCGCCGCCTTTAGCACCATCAAGTGTTATCCCCATGCGATGCTGTGCATTCACATCTCTTGTTACCTGAACAGCAAGTTTATCAAGCGATGCAAGCGTTTCATCAATAGATCCAAACGCCATCAAAAGACCCCGAACAACCCCGCCTGATGCCTGATTAGTTGTCGCTTTGGAGCCGTTCTTGTTTACGATAATCTGCAAGCTCGTATTATTTGTTAAAACATGCTCAAGCTTTGATGCCGTTCCTCCCTCAACAAGCGAAGGACCCATCCCTGTTGAGCCTAAGGTTACCTTAGCTGTCCCAATTTCTGCATAATCTACTGAAACAGTTGTTAGTTGCGAGATATCATTCAGCACACGATCGCGGATATCTAGCACTGCGTTTGGCTCTGAACCACTTTGCCCGCTTGATGTAATTTGCACATTTACCGAAGCTAATTGTGCGGTAAGCGTGTTCAACGCACTCAGCGTGTCTTCCATATGGCTGACAGTGTCTGATTTTAGCCTTTCGAGTTGAAGAGCTGTGTCCACAAAAGAATTAGCAACTATTTCACCCTTCTCCATCGAAATCACGCGTGAAGATAGGCTAGTTGGGTCCACAGCTATATCATATAGCGAGTTGAAAAATCCCGTGAGGCGTTTGCCAATACCACCTTCGCCCGGCAAGAGCTGGTTTTCTAGCTGCTGCAGTTGGCTGAGATATGTTTCATATTTCTTATATTCAGATTGAGAAAACCGACTTCTATCCTGCATGAAGGAATCGAATGATCTGTTAATATCTTTGACACGAACGCCTAAACCAGCCTGGTCCTGAACCGCGGTAATACTGCCTTGCGCGCTGCTTACTTCCTCAAGCGTTGCTTCACGACGTTTATAGCCTTCGGTATTGATATTGGCGATATTCTGACCCGTTACCGCCAGAGACTGACGGTATGAGTTAATCGCACTTTTACCAATATCAAAAAGGCTGCTCATCTCTTACTCCTTTTCCTCTACACCGAACTGACGCATCAAAGCTTCAGCAATACCCAAATCAAGGGTCTTTGCCAGCTCGGTTGCCCGTTCCTGATCCAGAAGATTGTTGTAAGTTTCCGTGCCTTTATTACTCAGAATATCATCTGACAGCGTTGATTTACGCGCTTGTGCCATCATTTGCTGAAGAAACAATGCTTCAAACTGCTCGGCGGCAGCACGCATGTCATTTGGCTCTGTCTGCTGCTGAAATTGACTAGCAGCAAAAGCCGGGTCCATCATTGAAGAAGAAATAGATGACATAACCGCCTCCTTAAATCACAACTAGCTCGGCACGGAGCGAGCCGGCCTCACGCAATGCTTCAAGGATGGCAACAAGATCAGCAGGGCTTGCGCCGACACTATTAATGGCTTCAACGATTGTTGACAGGTCAACACCCGGATCAAAGACAAATGCCCGCGCTGGCTCTTCTTGAATCGTAATATCTGTGTTTGGCGTTTCGACTGCCTCACCAGCAGCCGCTACAGCAACGCCGGCAGCTACTGCAAGATTATTAGCTTGAGTAACGTCTGTATTCTCATCAACCCTGACGGTAAGAGAGCCATGCGTTACAGCTGCAGGTGTGACCCGCACATCGCCGCCAATAACAATTGTTCCGGTGCGCGCATTAACAACCACTTTGGCTGATGTCCGCTCAGGCTCAATTTCGATATTTTCAAGCATGCTCACAAAAGAGACCTTCTGGCTCGGGTCCAGAGGGGCACGCACCCTAACAGACCGGGCATCAAGGGGCACGGCAACGCCGCCACCAAAAATATCATTAATGGCCTCTGCCACCTGATTCGTAACCGAAAAATCTCCTTGATGAAGATTCAACACCAGATTGTCTGTTTCAAGGAAGGTTGTCTCAATAAGCCGCTCAACTGTTCCGCCGCCTGGTACACGCCCGACCGTCGGAATATTGACAATCAGTGACGAGCCATCCTTTCCTTCAATACCAAGACCGCCAACCAGCATATTACCTTGCGCAACAGCGTAGGTTTCACCATCAGCACCCAGAAGAGGTGTCATCAATAATGTGCCGCCGCGCAGAGATTTTGACTGCCCGAGCGTAGAAACTGTAACGTCAATACGCTGGCCGGGTTTGGAAAAAGCAGGAAGCTCAGCTGTAACAATGACAGCAGCTGAATTCTTACCGTTAAGGTCCAAAATTGAGGATGTGTTCATCCCAAGCTGACTGATAAGGGCCTGCATAGATTGAAGGGTCAATGTAGAGCTGCCATCGCCAGTGCCGGGCAAGCCAACAACAAGACCATAGCCAACAAGCTGGTTAGACCTAACACCGGCAATCGATGTCATATCTTTTAGCCGGTCGGCTTGCGCTTTTCCCATAGTCATAAAAGTAACTACAGCAATTAGGCAAAGATAGAGGAGCCTCATAATCATAGGTATCTCACTCCAGAGGTTAAAAAGGTGATACGGTGCGAAGAGCCCGACTTAACCAGCCCGGCTTTGAGCTATCGGCAAGTTGGCCTGCACCTGTGTAGCTAATCTGTGCATCTGCCAGAAGGTTTGATGATACAGTATTTGATGGGGAAATATCTTCTGGACGGACAATGCCGCTCAGCCGGATATATTCCTTGCCGTTATTCAATGTCAGTTCTTTTTGACCAAGAACGCCCATATTCCCATTATCGAACACCCGGACAATGGTAACAGACAGACGGCCTGTCAGAGAGTTTGACTGGGCAGCATTTCCAGAACCACTAAATGAGCGTGTCGTCCCTGCGGCCATTGCGTTGCCAGCTTTCCCGTTGCCGAGCCCGCCAGTAATAATATTCGGTAGGACATCTGGCAGAGTAACATCAAAACTATCTGATTTTGCAGATGCAGCCGTCTGCGCTTTGGTTGCCGCAAATACTTCGTTGAAATCAACCGTCAGAATATCACCAACACGACGGGCGCGGCGGTCAGATGAAAATAGCCCGCCCTGCCCTGCTTGAAAAATAGAGCCTGACTTCTCGGACGTATTGGACATCATTTCAGCGGCCGGAAAGACAGGTTCGAAGAAACTGCTCTCGACATCCTCAACATATGTTGAACAGCCACCAAAAGCCAACAGGCCGGAAAGCATAAATACAGAAATTCGAGACGGAAAGAGCATTGTAAAGACATATCCCTTAGCAAAAGGTAAAGAGCGCCAGAAATTAAAGATTCTGAGAAATAAACCGCATCATTTCATCAACAGCTGTGATGGATTTTGAGCTCACCTCATAAGCGCGCTGGGTCTCGATCATATCAACGAGTTCCTGAACAACATTCACGTTTGAGCCTTCAAGATTTCCCTGAACTAATTTGCCGAACCCTTCAGCAAATGGGTTGGCAACAATAGCCGGACCAGAAGCTGGTGTTTCAACAAGGAAGTTCTCACCAATTGGCTCAAGTCCCTGACGGTTAGCAAAATCTGCAAGTGTTAACTGACCGACTTCTTCAGCTGCCACCTGACCAGGTATCTGAACAGAAACGATGCCGTCCTGTGAGATATTGATCTGGGAAACACCCTCAGGAATCTGAATTTCTGGCTGAACAACATAACCGGACTGGGTTGTAATGGTTCCTTCAGCACTCCGGGCAAATGAGCCGTTACGCGTAAAACCAATTCTGCCGTCGGGCAACAAAACCTGAAAGAACCCAGACCCTTCTACCGCAAGGTCAAGAGCATTTTCTGTTGAGATCAGGCTGCCCTGGCTATGTACCTTTGATGTGTTGAGCAATCTGGTACCAGCACCAATGGCAAAGCCTGATGCAAGATTTGTATCTTCAGATGTCTGCTCACCAGATGGGCGAATAATCTGATATAATAGCGTTTCGAAATTGGCACGATCGGATTTAAATCCGTTCGTATTCACGTTCGCCAAATTGTTGGCGATGATCTGCATTTTTGTCTGCTGTGAATTAATACCGGTCTTGGCGACATGCATTGCGTAGGTAGACATGGTGTGAATACTCCGTGACGGAAATTGATTTCACACTTGGTATTGCAATGATTATGCCAGTTGGGTTTTTGACAGTCTAACTAGGGGGATTAGCCGTTAGGTAATTTTAGTAATGAGGCTGTACCCTCATCAAGTTGTGAGGCAATTTTAATCAGTTTCAAGTTCAACTCATAACTACGCTGATAGCTCATTGAGGCAACAAGTTCTTCAACAGAGCTCACGTTAGAAGCTTCAATAAAACCTTGTTTTACCTTCACATTTTGGTCAGTTTCAAGTGGCGATCCATCCGCATTGCGAATTTCGCCATCTTCTGTTTTGCGCAAATCCAGGCCTTCTCCAGACACTAATCCGATCGACCCGATAAGCTGGTTAACACCTGGCTCACCATTTAGTGGTTCGATAAGAAGATTACCATTTTCAGCTACGATAATTTTCCGGAAAGGCGGCACTTCAATAGGCTGAAGTGTCTCGTTCAAAATTTTGGCACCAATGCCATTAATCAGGAATCCGTCTGAAGAGACGGACATGTCACCACGGCGTGTCAGAGACGGCTCAAGGCCATTCCGTTGCGAAGCAAAATACCCTTCACCATCAATTGCGAGGTCAGTTGCCTGGCCTGTAGACGTCAAGCGGCCTTGTTGAGAGTCAAACGTGCCGCTTCCGGTTGTGATAGCAAAGGCACGGCTATCCATCTGGTTTTCCGCCTCAAGAAAGGCAGAACCAAAACTATCATAGACATCGCGGCGGAAGCCCGTCACATTCGCATTAGCAAGGTTCTGGGCACTCACAGCCTGTTTGCGTAACGCGATATCAAGCGTATTCAGCGACATATGGATCATTTTATCCATAACAATATATCTCCTTTCGCGTTACTTCTTTTCAGCAGCTAAACATATCATCAGTTGCCTGACTTACGTCTGGCCAGATTACATCCGGATATTAATGATTGTCTGTGTCAGGGTTGTCGTTGTTTCAATTGCCTTAGCAGAAGCTTGGAAGTTTCTCTGGGCTGTAATCAAATTCACCAGCTCTTCTGTAATATCAACGTTAGAGCGTTCAAGAGAACCAGACAGAATTGTACCAAAACCTTCAGCGCCCGCTTCACCAACCGATGCAGCACCAGAAACAGCTGTTTCTGTATAGGTCGCGTTACCAATCTGTTTCAAACCGTTCTGGTTGTTAAAGTTGGCAAGAACAATTTTACCAAGTGGATTATTCTGACCGTTCGTATAGTTCGCACGAACCGTTCCCGATGCATCAATTTCCAGGCCATCAAGACGACCAGATGTAAAACCATCCTGGTTAACAGTTGTCACAGAGAATGGCTGGGCAAACTGTGTTGAGGCGGTAAAATCGATATCAAGGTCAATCGAGAAGCCCTGTTCCTGACGCTCAAAGTGAACTTTGTTTTTTGGGCTAACAAGTGAACCACTCTTAGAGAAGGTAAGCTCACCTTCATCAATATAAAGCGGATAATAGCCTTCTACCAAGTTAGCCGGAGGTGTTTCCACAACTGCGCCAGTAGAATCGACGTAAAGCTGAACACCTTGTGCATTTGTCGCCTGAACAAGATTATAAATGTTGGGAACGTTACCCACACCAAGAGCCACTTCTGCAAGACCGAGTCTTGAGGCGCCCTTCACCTTGATTGTTGAGGTGTCTCCGGTTGTACCTGTTGTAAATACAAAATTATTACCCTCAGACTGATAAGCAACCGTGACACCACCAACTGTCTCGCCAGTTGTTGAATCCATAATCTGGTTAATTCTTGTCTCAAGGGCTTGTGCTAGGGTTGAGCCAACATAAAACCCAGAAGGGACTTCAACCACACCGTTAATACCATTCACAGATACGTTAAAGATATTATCGCCACTTGTTGACGTTAGATTGAAAACCTCTGAAAGATCATCAATCGCTGCCGCGCCTGTAGCAACAGCTGCTGTGGACGCAAGTCCTTTGCCCGCTGTTGTTACAGCATCTGTTTTTGAAGCGCCTACTCCCATCAGATGATTGTCACCTGAAAACGCTAATGAGCCTGTAACAACCGAGCCATCTACTGTCGAAAGGGTATGTCTTCCTACCGCAATGGACGAGGCTGTCTGAGCTGTTGCAACATTCAATGCGCCATCTGCTGCGATGGCCTCACCTGTTGTTCCGCTCTTGAAAGAAAATGACTGTGTATCTGCGTTATAAATAACACCAACACCAAAACGTTTGTCGTTAAGCTGAATTTCTTCACCATTCGCAACGATTGGGTCGGTTGACAGGAACGTACCACCTCGGATTAACACTTCGCTTGAGTCATCCTGATTTGGGACACCAAGGTTGTTGTTGGAAGTTGCAGAGGCAGCGCCAAAGACCGTAAACGAGTTGAAGTTACTTTCTGTTCCCGTTCCCAAGATAGTTCTATCAACGCTAAATTGGAGGTTCTGGTTAGTTGAGTCATAAGACACCTTAATAGGAGGCGCTTTTTCATCAACCCATTCAGTAGACGTCGTCACCGCATTAACGTCAGCTACCGTTCTGAAGCCTAAAACGTCAAGGCTATCAAGTGCGGTTCCATCTACAGTTTGTTCAACATCAAAGACTGTATTATCGATTGTAAAAATACCAGCAACATCACCCAATGTCAGCGTAAGGTCATTGGTTGTTGTCACACCTCCAAGCGAGGCTCCGTCGAGCGTAAGGGTATCGCCGGACGCATAAGCCGAGCCACCATTAGCGACTTCTATTTTTGTGACAACGCCTGCTGCTGAGACAGTAACATTAAAGGTTGCCCCTGTTCCTGTCCCGCCGGCCGCAGCAACCGCTGCATATGTTGCTGCAGTCGCAACCATTGTCCCAGCTTGCGTGAAATTACCAACAACGCCCAAAGAGGTAATATCATCATTACGATACGCATGTTTACCGTCAGTGGACATTTCCCTCAGGATAATTTTTTCACTGCTAAAATTAACTTTTGCACCCTCAAATACATTTTCAGAACCTTCAAAGAAGGCCTCAACATCTGTGGATTCGTCACTCATGACATGGATGTCAGTATTACCAGTTACGGTAAAACCGGCCTCAGGAAAGGACATGCCCGTTGTATTTATTGTGATTGTGTTGGTCGTTGTATCTACTGCAGTAACGCTAAATTCTCTGCCGTTTAAATGCGTTTTGGCAGAGTCCTGAGCCGCTACAGTTGTATCGAAAGTTCCTGCAATTCTTATGCTTTCATTTACTGAAATATCAGAGGCATCAATAACAGTTACCGTCAGGGTATTCTGAGTAGCGTCATAGACTAGCGTATCACCAACGCCAAGCTGCGCCTTATTATCATAAACGCTTAAGCTCGGCTTCGCACCTTGGTAAGAATAAACCATATAATTAGTGGCAGAACTTGTGTCTGCTACTGCTGGCGTTGCATCAGTTGATTGGGTATGCCTAAATTCAACAATTTGGGTTTCTGTTAAAATAGCATCCATTTGCTGGCCAGAAGAGCGCGCGAAAAACTGTGTATCGACGCCAAGAGCTGTCGCATTTGCATCAGTGCTAGCATAAGTATTCAACGATGCATTTATGCGGGCCTGAGTATGAGCCAGAAACTGCTCTCTTGTGAAATCAGGTGATGCACCGGTAAGATTAATGTCTTCAACTGTTGAAACATAACTTGCACTCAACAGGTCAACCGCGACTGTCGAGGTAAGTCCTGTAGAAGCGCCGTCAGCATTCAGTTTGAATAAATTGATATTCAATACATCATCAACATTCTGAACAATCTGAATTTTACTATCATCGCCATAAGCTTCATTAGCAGCGCGTTCAACTTCTAAGGCCAACTGAGCCGCATTATATTTACCGGGACGAATATCGATATTAACCGGCTGGTCACTATTATCGACATTCAGAGATAAAAAGTTTTTTCCCCAATAGATTTCGCTATCTGTATCACCACTTTCGCGTGTTGCATTGAATTGGGTAGGGTCAGTTACAATCTCAACAAGACGATCGCCCTCTTCACCAAAATCAAACCCAAGATTAGCGCCGCCTTCACCTCTGACTTCGGCCGGCGTTGACGGCACCAGAGTTTGAAGGTCATCAAGCTTGTAAAGGGGTGAGCCTTTACCTTCTAGGAAGTAGTTATCATCCGGCACTGTTGTTGTTTGCATACCAAATCTATCAACAAAGATACCTGCGCCAGAATCATCAACGGCTGCAACAAGGTCCGGGTTGATAACGGTATCGTTAATCACCAGACGCGTATCATATTTATTTGTTGGGTCATCTGCTGAGGCAGACTGTGTTTTAATGAAATAAATCGTTGCAATGGTTGGGTTACCCAAATCATCAAAGATAGTGATTGATGTTGAATTTGTGTAGGTATTGGAATCGTCTGGGTTAAAGGCATAACCATCAGAAAACGCGGCTCTTTCGGTGACCACATCTGCTTCCGCAGGAACGTTCACCCCAAGCTCAATCAATCCTGTCGCTTGCGGCGCGCCCGATGTAACGGGCAGTTGCAGCGGAACAGCACTATTCAAATCTTTGGCTGTAACAGACCCATCAGTGTTCACAGGGTATGTGAGAAGATACTGGCCGGCGGAATCAACAACATATCTGTCGTTATTAACATTCAAAGAACCGTTCCGCGTATAAACTGTCTGAGTTGATGTCAGTGACGGCTTCAATGCAAAGAAACCCTGTCCAGAAATCGCAAGGTCAAGCGCGTTCAAGGACGCCGCAATATTACCCTGCGTGAACTGCTGCTTAACACCTTTCAGGATAGTACCAGAACCAATAGAAGAGGATGCGTTCTGCAAAGGTGATGTTGCGAAGATATCACCGAATTCAGCTCTACTTCTTTTAAAGCCGGTGGTTCCCACGTTGGCAATGTTGTTCGAGGTGGCCGAAATATCTGCCGAAGAACCATTCAAACCGGTAAGAGCTGTGTAGAATGACATTTTTTATCTCTCCAAAGATAGGAAATTTATTCAAACTTAAGTCAGGGTAAATCCTGAAGACCAAACGCGTATTCAAAGAATAGAGAGCAACTTATGTGCCAGAACCGCGACGGAACTGAACAACCTCATTCGCATTGATATCGCCATACCCCTTAACATCCAGAACAACGCCTTCAGCATTGCCTGTTGAGGCTGCCAGAACTTCACCGAAGACTGAGGCTGAAACCCCTTGCAGGCCTTTACCTTGGTCTGCAAAAGCCTCAACTTTGATATAATCATGAGAGGCAAGAACGTCTTGCGGAATATCTTCCCAAGAAAATCCGGAAAGTCCTGATGGCATCGCGCCCATTTCTTCAATATGCAGCAATTCCCCCTCTGGCGATGAGAAGGCAATATTTGTCATGCCCGATGCGACAGGCAGGTCAACCACCCCATGAACAGACCCATCAGTATCCGGATAAGCCTGATTGCCAGGAACAAGTACCGAATTACCAAGCATGGTCGTTGCCGTTGCGATGCGGAACTCAGAAATCTGAGACGATATGCCTTTAAGTGACTCGCCGACCTCGGCGATACCCGTCACTGTTGAGAACTGGGCCATCTGAGCAATAAACTCAGCATTCTCCATTGGGGCGAAGGGATCCTGATTTTGGAGCTGAGTTGTCATCAGCTTCAAAAAATCTTCCTGCCCTAATTCCCGACCATTGGCACGCTTGTCCTCAACCGGTGGTTTAATTCCGATTTTGTCCAAAATTGCATTCAATGACTGATTATTTTCAACCGAGCTCATTTTTTATCTCCCGCGATACGTTAATCGCTATTTGCCCATATTAATGGTGCGCATCATGAGTGATCTCATTGTTGAGACCACTTCGATATTATTCTGGTACTGGCGAGACGCTTCGAGCATCTCCACCATTTCTTCGTTTTCATCTACAGCTGCCCGGAACACATATCCTTCTAGATCTGAGTCCGGATGAGACGGCATATAAACCCGCTCAGGCTCCCGTGTCGTTTCCTTCACATCAACAGCATCAACAGTCGACAGACCGGTGCGTTTCAATGCATCAGCAAATTTTGTCTCAAAAACCGGCTTTAAGGCGCGGAATGCATTCTCTTTATTGCCTGAAACAGCGCCTGCATTCGCAAGATTACTAGCAACCGTGTTCAAGCGGACCATTTGTGCGGCCATTGAGCGACCAGCAACATCAAAGATATTTCTAATCTCTGCCATTTACTAACTCCTACTCGCCCCGAATGGCGGACATCAACCCGGTGATACGACCATTCAAAAACTGTAATGTCGTCTGATAGCGCATCACATTTTCTGAAAATTCCATTTGCTCTACCCCCATTTCAACCGTGTTTCCGTCAAGTGATGGGTTAATAGGATCGCGATACATCATCTTTTCCGAACCCGGTGCAACATTTGTTGGAAAATGCTGCTGATCAGTTGTTTGCAAGGGACCTTGTTTGATTTGACGCCGTATTTCAGTGTCAAAATCTAGGTCACGAGCCTTAAAATTAGGTGTAGCCGCATTTGCAATGTTAGACGCAAGCACTTCATTCCGGCGCGAACGCAACCGAAGTGCTTGTCCATAAAAATCAAGATGACTACTGATTTTATTCATTTTTTCACACGCAAAACGAGCAAGTGCCCCTAAAAAAAACTTATGATAACTGCGCAAAACAGCTCTAGTTGGTGTAAAATTTGCAAAATGAATGCCAAATAGTAGAATATTATAGATTGGCGGAGAAAAAAAATGACAGCAGCGTCACTTAATCAGCGTAACAAGCCAAGACAGTCTCTCTATCTTTCAGATGAAACAGTGCGCGTTCGCGACGCTCTTATCGATAAATTCAGTGATAAATCCCTTGAAGAATTAAATGATTTTATTTCGAAGGCGCTGGAGACTGAGCAGGATGAGGCCAAGAGATTGGGTGTTCTGGCGGCGCGTCTCTATATTCTGCGCATGCGTATCAGTAATTTATCAGCCTTTAATAATGACCCTACTATGACAGACATTCCAAGTCTGACGACACGCGACTTGGTGGGGGATCGCCCAGAGCCTGCAGAGGTTGAAGATATCGAGGCTGTTGATGATGAGTTTGACCCCGATAATTTTGACGAATGGACAGAGCTCCGTATTATTGAAGATGGGGAGGTTAATGGCGTACGCTTTCCAAAAGACGCTATTATCACTGTTGGTCCATTTGATGCCTATCGCCTGCTTAAAACGGGACATGCAGCCTATGCAACACCGGCTGAAACAACTGATGAGACCAGTCAAAGTGATGGCGATGCAACAGATATAGAACAGATAGATGAAGAATTGAGCATGTTATCATCTGATGATGAAGACATAAGTGCCGAAATAGAGTCAGAACGCGCAGCAGATGAGATGGTAGATGCCGCTTCAGCGGAAGATACCCCCTCAATAGAGGCTGATGCATCAGATGATGACATGACTGATGACGTTACAACTGATGACGAACCATCTGATGATGATACAGGCACAGAAGAAGGTATTGACCCATTTGCAAACCGCTAAAAACAACATGACACATATTGCGACAACTGCAGGGATTATCTGTCTAAGCCTGAGCCTGTCAGCGTGCCTTGATTTCGAGCGGTTTCGTCATGAAAAATATACTTGTTCGGCATATAGTCTTGATATTGAGGATATTATTATTCGCAACGCAAAGGCCGGCGAGACAGTTACTATTTCAGGATTTCAGCGTAATCGTGAAGGTCTCATCATAAGCATTTCAGATGATACTGCTGTGATTGAAACGGGCGATCTGAAGTTATTTATCGACAGAAAAAAAGGCTCTGTTTCTGCGCTAAACGGCAATCGTTATAGACACCTGAAGTGCAAACAAACAATTTTTACTATTTAAGAAAACAAATGCTAGCGGGCTGTGCGACTATGGAAGGTTGCAATGGCTTCTGCTTCCTCTTCTGATAAATTAGTCGACAGCATGATCTCGGATGCTGACGCACCTTCCCTAGCAAGGTCAATCGCTTTGCTGACCTGACTTTGTTCACCAAACCCATCTGCCAGGCGCGTCATTTCCTGCCGGATTCTATCCTCGGCATCGGCAATATGTTTCTGTTTTGCGTCAATATCAGCAAGCTTCAAATTTATCGCATCAAGTGAATTAGTCACACGAACTAGTATCGTTTCAACGTCACTATAAGTAGCATTCAAACGGTTTAGCTTGGCGGCTGTCTTTTTCTGCAAGCTATTCAGCATGAAAATGACGGCTGCCAACAGCAACAGGAGAACTCCTGCATAGCCAAAATTTGAGATGAATACTGGAACTGACACAGCGAATACCACACTTTGCTAACACATATATGAGCCCTGCTAGTGCTCCATTCTGGAAGATACACTAAACGACTGGACCGTCTCATTGTCTCTTTCTAGCGCGCTGGTGTCAACAAAGCCCGCGCATCAGAAAAAATTCGGCGAAGATTACATTCCGCGGCCATGTTTTTCATTCATGTAGGTATTTAAATCACCAACAATTGTTGCATTACGCTGAGCTGTCTGCTCAAGAAGCGTAAGCGTTTTTAAGATCGCCGTAAGACGGTCTTTAACCTCAGGATCTGGGGACTGCAATGCGAGTAGTTCTGGTTGGTGATGAGAGAACCACTGTTCAAAATCCTGTGAAGCAGACGAAAATTCAGAAGCATTATTTAGACACAACAAAGCACTGCCCAACTTTTGCTCGGCAGCATCTAACAAAATATTTATGGGAGTGAATGCAGACATAACAGTCTCCTATCTGAAAACTGTTTATCTAGCTCTTCAACTCCCGATATGCATTCATCAAAGCCTCTGATACCAGATCAATATCAATTGGATACTTTCCTTTTTGGATTGCATCTTTTATCTGATTGACCTTATCGAAATCTACAGGCGCAGCTGATGCAAGATCTTTTGCAACGAGAGATATTTCTGCTGATTTAAGTTCAACAGTATCTAACTCCGCTGCAGCGGGTGCTTGCAACATTGCACGCGTTTTTTCGGCTGCGTCCTTTACTGATGGACGCACCTTCTGTGTATCAATAAGACTGATGGCGCTTTTAATGCTATCAACCATAATTACCTCCTAACAGGTGTGTAAACGACACGATAATCTGACATGTTAGCTCCGATTAATATTTTTTTTTCGGAAACCACCCTACCTTCAACTTCTCTCTTACTTTTTGTATTCAAGATTCGTGCCGTGTCGCCCAGTTGGGCATCACTAAGAGCGATTCCTTCACTTAAAACCTGAATAGGTCCGATCTTATGTTCTATCGTAACTTTCTGGCCCGCGCGTATTGCCCAAATCAGCTCTAACTGCCGTGCCTCAACAACTCGGTCTATTCCCAGATTCTGGGTTGCTTTGCGGGCAACTACATCTTCAATGCGTTTAAAATAATGTTTAGATGTTTTTGGTGAAACTGGCGCTAATTTTACATCATCAGCGGTAATAAGCGTCCCTTTTTTCACGCTACGGGTCATTGTAACAACCATAATTGGTTTTGGCTTAGCCTTGATGCTGGGCTGAGAATTAGTTTGCACAGTGTGTCTTTGAGCTGCACGAATAATAGTCTTGGCGATTCGGGTTCTGACAGCGATATTCCATCCATCCTGGTCTGGACATTTTACGGTCACGGTGCGGAAACTTCCCTGCAGCGGCATAATATCTAGCGAAGCATCACACGCACGAAACCGGCGCCCATCATCAAGAGATGGTTTTGCTGCCAAGCCTTGTTCTGCCAGAACATCTATAATGTTCTGATTGATATCTTTGCCATAAACAAATTTAGGGGCGTCACCGGCTGTACCAGTAGCGTTTGCCCCGCCTGCTAACCCGCATAACAGGCTCACACAAAATAGGAATGAAAAAGTCAGCCGGCTCATATCATCCACCAAAGAAGAAAATTTCGTTTCTAACATAACCATCACTACCAGACGATGTGTCAGACCCATGCGTGTTCCCGCCTCCCGTAATCATTGCCCGAATATCATTTAAGGACGGCAGATGAAGGGTTTTACCTGCATAGAGATAATTAGGGTTACTGCGCACAAATGCATTTTTATTACGGCGCAAAATTGCCATCTGAACAAAGGTCGCATCCATACCGCTACCACCATAATAGTTAGCAATGATGTGGCTTAGCGTTTCATCGGGGCGTACTTTATGTTTTGTGCCATAACCTGGATCCATCCGGAAGGGATGGGTGTTACTATCATCTGTTTCACCTGACCCACCAGTGGCATTGCGATATTCAAGGACAACAATGGCTTCTGCATTGACCGCAAGCGGCAGGCACATGAGGGCGGTAAAAAGAATAGCTGCAAAAAGAGCGAGATATTTTTCCATCAATCAAACTCCTGAAAGGTAACTGTTGCCCCATGCAGACTTGCAAGGTCATGGCGGCTATCAAGCGGCATTAGGATAGCTGTTGATTCTGATACATCCGTAACATGTAAAATCGTAAGAGGTGTATCATTGCCTTGCGCGAAGGCAAGCTGCTTGGGCTTAACACCCTGGCGTGCTCCTCTTTTGATCAGTAGTCCGGCTTGAGCTGGCTCAAGTGTTGTCTCGAGCGGTATACAGCGCATGATGTTTGATAATTTTTTGGCATGCTTTTGCGACTCTTGGGTAACCAGCTTTTGTAATGTCTCACGATTGGTCTTTGTCAAAATAGACAAGGTCCGGGATAATCTCTTCTCGCCAAGAAAAATACGCGCAGTGTCCGTGACCTGCTTCAGCACGCCCTGCTCACCATAAACAAAGATTTCACTGGTAATATCAAGCGTGACATACTCGTTTGTTAGAAACATATCACTCTGTTTTTCAGCGCGCAGGGAGATAGAACTATTCACCCCGAAATCGCCATTATACATCCGAGCGCGCCCTGTTGTAAGAGTGCGATAATCGATTGTGCTTGATGCTTTACTCACACCAGCTTCTTGCTGTGATAAATGACGGATATCCATAACACGTAAATTTGAGTCAGCAGAAAGCGCCTCTGTTATAACATGCGACATATGTATGGGTGCCTGCGAGAGATAGCCGGGAAGTGCAGGGTCAACAGCCATAAATGGCTTGAATAATGTCAAATGGCTTATCGGGCGGCTCTGACATCCTGATTTCTGCCGGTCGCCAACCATCGCTTCGATTGTCAGCTCGTAATGTGTCTCATCAGCAATCTCACCAATCACCTTGTAATCCAGAATTTGCGTGATGGGCTTAATCACTGTCATATCTGTAAGAGCGGTTGCTGTATCAACTGACGAAAATCCCTCTATCTTGGCACCACCTTGCAAGGCGGCATAATATAAGGCGTCTTCAAGAGCGAGCATACGGGCTTCTTCAAGAGCATCCTGATGCTGGATGATAGCGCGCCCGGTTGCTGTAACCACACGAACCTGCTCTTTCATGCTTCCGTCATCAAGCACAGAAACCCCGCGTGAATGAGCGAGGTGTGTGCCAAAGATGGTGAGAGACACCATCGAAATGAAGAGCAGAAAATACCGCATTATAATTACTATTCCTGTTACAACAGCAGATTAAGCTGCTTGACGAGCTGTTTTAAGAAGATAGCCGACCATTTCACGGTCGATTTCTAAGACAACTTCATAAGTCTCGGAGCCTGTTGGATTAATACGCACTGTACGCGCGCCGCGAATAGTCCCTGAAACGACACCGCGGAAGGTATCGTTCTGAACCATTAAATCAATAACGGTTGTACTTGAATCAACCTGCAATCCATGAATTTGTTCGGCCATATCGCGCATCGCAGCCATTCTAGCAGACCGGATAGCCATCAGGCGTTTTTGCGCCGGCGAGCGTCCTGGCTGGGATGATGTTACCGCATAACCAATCGCTGTGAGCGTGGGAATGTCGTTCGTTTCTGCGTCTAGTACGTCCTTTAAGGTGACAACTGACTGTGACTGTGACGCCTCAACCATTGCCATATCTTTGCCAACACCTGACATCATAGAGGTTTGTGACATGCCTGTCATGTGGCCACAGGCAGATAACAGCCCAAGGCCAGCAATAAGGGCCATACTTGTTGTTGTTGATTTATTCATCACGCGCTCCGTCGTAAAATCGCTCATTTATCCCGAGGTGAGCCCTCACCTGTTAGATAAACGGCATATGGAATTCCCTGACGAGAAACATGCATGTTCTATGCCAACGAAGTGTGCTCTATCACTTTGCGGCGCGTGCTGGCGTAAAATACCCTTTTTCTCCTTCTTATAAGAAACAGGAGCAGATATTGGCACGGTTTTTGCCTTTCCTTTCCTGTCACTCTTAGTTGGCACGTCACCCCAAAACGGGGGGCTTCATCAAAAGAGTGTTGCTATTCAAAGGGTTTTTTAGAATGTCAGGCAAAGCAGTAATGCAAATATCAAACCATTATAAGGTATCTTGTCTGATTTTTGACATCGGGAGTGTGTCATGGAAATGACGTTACAGCGCCTTGGACTAGGCAGTGTAGGAAGCATTATTTCGAGCGTTACAATGCCGGCCGGCATTCTTGTGCTCGTTGCGATGATGGTATTGCCGCTTCCAGCGTTTCTTCTTGATACCTTCTTTGTAACAAACATTCTTGTATCACTGCTGGTTCTTATGGTGGCGTTGCAGACCAACCGCCCACTTGATTTTTCTAGTTTTCCGACCTTACTTCTGATTGCCACTGTTCTGCGCCTCGGATTGAACGTCGCATCAACACGTATTATTCTTGGCAGCGGCCATGAGGGACCTGATGCTGCTGGCAAGGTTATCGAAGCATTTGGCGCTTTTGTTATTGCTGGTAATTTTGCGGTCGGCATCTTTGTCTTTATCATTCTTGTGATTATCAACCTTGTTGTGATTACCAAAGGGGCGGGCCGCGTCTCAGAAGTATCTGCCCGCTTTACACTTGATGCCATGCCCGGCAAACAGATGGCGATTGATGCTGATTTAAACGCTGGTGTCCTTACTAATGAAGAAGCGCGTGCGAGACGCGAGGAAATTACCTCCGAAGCTGACTTCTATGGCGCTATGGATGGTGCTTCCAAATTTGTAAAAGGCGATGCAATTGCGGGCATCCTCATTCTTGCGATTAATATTGTTGGCGGGCTTATCATTGGTCTTGGCCAGCATGACCTGACGCTGGAAACAGCTGCTGAATCATATATTATGCTGTCTATTGGTGACGGCCTTGTTGCACAGATACCGTCTCTTTTACTAGCGATTGCAACAGCGATTATTGTTACCAGAGTGTCAACAACTCAGGATATGGGAACACATATCGGTCATCAGGTTGGACTATTCCGCGCCTGGGTTCCGGTATCAGGCGTGCTTCTTCTCATCGGCTTTGTTCCTGGCATGCCAAACTTTTTATTCCTTATCGCTGCGGCAATTGCCGGCCTTGCTGCCTATTTCGTTAGAAACGGTCCACCGTCAGATGCCATGCCATCAGCAGCCGGCGAGCTATCAGGCCCAGACGGCGCTGCCGCTGATAGCGAAGAAAACAAGAAACCTGACCGGATCGAACTTGCAGATATTACGGATAATTCGGCTGTTTCTATTCAACTTGGCTATGGCCTGATCGAAATGGTTGACGAGCAGACAGGTGGTCCCCTTATCAACCGCATTACAGGCATTCGCAAACAGATCTCTCGTAACCTTGGATTTGTTATCCCCGCAGTTAGAGTGCGTGATGATATGTCCCTGAGCGCTAATCAGTACCGTGTTCGGATTGGTCAGACAATTGTTGGTGAAGATATTGTCTACCCTGAACGCAAGCTGGCTATTCCGGGTGATACATCTGCTGTGAAGCTTCAGGGTATTGATGTCAAAGAGCCAACATTTGGGATGGATGCTGTCTGGGTTGAAGCTCACAAGCAAGCCGAAGCTGAAACAAATGGCTATGTGGTTGTTGAGCCTGAAACCGTTATGACAACCCATATCAGCCACGTTATGACTAAATATGCAGGCGAGCTTCTTGGTCAGGATGATGTGCAGGCATTGCTGGATAATCTGTCTGGTTCTGCGCCAAGTCTTGTTCAGTCTGTCGTACCAAAACTTATTCCGTTGCATTCATTAACGGGCATTTTGCGTGAACTTCTGGCTGAGCGCGTGCCGATTAGTGACCTGCGCCGTATTCTTGAGACGCTTGCTAATCTTGCAGGCAAGAACCTAACAGTTGCTGAATCTGCCGAAGCATTGCGTCCAGGTCTTGCAGGCCTGCTTATTCAGCAAATAGCGCCACTATCACAGCCGCTACCTGTAATTACACTTAGCTCTGAGCTGGAACATATGCTGATTTCAATGGCACGCCAGAGCGGAGAAGCAGGGTTAATGCTTGATAACGCACTTGCAGAACGGCTGATTAAATCAGTCTCGCAGGCATCAGAAAAGGCAGCAGCCGAAGGGCGTCAGGCGGTCATGGTTGTATCACCTGCCATCCGCAAACAGCTCTCTGCAATTGTGCGCCACCATATTGACGACATGATTATTATGGGCTTCACGGAATTGCCTGATAGCCGGAAAATCACCGTTATTGCCACAATTTCTGGTGATGATGATAAAGACCAACTCCCTGCATAACGGGACCGAATAGTAAGATTTCACGGCGCAGAGAATAACAATGCGCACTAAAGGAGAGTAACATGACAACGCTCACTGTACAGGCTGCTGATACTGCAACAGCGATGGACCAAATTGTTGAGAAACTCGGCGCAGACGCGATGATCCTCTCAACAACCAAACGCAATGGCAAAGTCATTATGCAAGCAACAAATGATAGTCCAGAAGGCTTCGAGGTGCCAATGTCATCTCAGCTATCTGCTGAGGGCAATAATGTGCATCCCGATAGATCACGGTCGCCTAATAGCTTTGGTGAAATGTTCTCGCAAGGTATGCATCCCTCGCGTGGTCCGGACGGATTGCCTGCTGAAAATATTCATTTCAGCTCACAGGCAAAAGCATCTGTTAAAGCCAGAACGCCGCTGCCTGATGGCCAATCAGGCGGACACTCCGGCGCCAGCGCCTCAACATTCCCGCCTATGACAGCCCAGTCTAATGATGGCGCGCACTCAGTCGTGAGCGCATTACAGTCAGTTACCAAACGTATTGCAAATCTTGAAGATACGCTCTCTGGCATGATGATTACCGAACCGGACGGTCTGAATCCAGAGCTACAGGCTAGCACAGCTGTACAGCTAAAACGTGCTGGTTATGACAGCGCTACAATTTCGCGTCTGCGGCCTGCTTATGCCGGGCTTCCCTATGAAGCCGGCATTACGGCCTTTCTGGATATGCTGGGGGGTGAGCTCTCCGCACTCGATAGCGAGTCCATTATGAAAAAGCGCATCCTTTATGTTGTTGGGGCAACAGGGTCTGGCCGGACAACCCTTGCTGCAAAACTAGCAGCCGCACTAAAGGGCATGCATCCTGGCAAAGAAATTGCCCTTGCTAGCCTTAATAATGCGCAAACCGAACTTGACAGTAAGCTGAAGAATTTTGCCCGCATTCTTAATCTGCCAACAACTATTCTAAGACCTGATATCCCAATTCAGAACTTTGACAAAATGACAGATTTTGACATGCTGGTAATCGATGTATGCTTACCTGCTGAAGAAGCTGTTGAACATATTGCGAAGTCTGCAGCGCATCTAGGCGAAAGTCAGATGGGGTGCTTATTATCTATTCCGGGCGGCACCTCATCCAAGATGATTGAGCTTACCTTGCAGCGATTTACAAGTCTTCAGCCGACAATTGCCCTCACTAAACTTGATGAATGCGAAACAGGGGCTGCCGAATTTTCAATGCTTGCCAATTATCAGGCACGCATCGGTGTTCTATCAGGCACCCGCGCTGTGATTGATGCATTAGCATTCGCTACGGATACAATTCTTGGCCAATATCTTAAGGAAAACTTCCATGCAGACGGTCATCAAGATAAAATTTCATTCTAGGGGCTTAAACCTATGACAGTTTCAATAGCACTCACAAGCGGCAAAGGCGGCGTTGGAAAATCCAACTGTGCTGTCAATCTTGCCCTTAGCCTTTCAAGCCAAGGGCATAAAACCGTCTTGTTTGATACAGATTTTGGTATGGCGAATGCCCATATTCTGATTGGTGCGAACCCAAAACATACCGCAGCTGAATTTCTGCGTGGTGATGTTCCTCTCTCAGACATTATGGTAGAAGGCCCGCTTGGTTTGCGCTTTATTGCTGGCGGCACCGGTCTTCTTGAACTAATGAATTTGGATAATCAAACACGCTATAAAATGCTTCAATCTCTCTCTCAACTCGAAGATGAAATTGATTATCTTATTGTAGATACCCCGGCAGGCGCATCAGACAGCACCTTGTTTTTTGCCAGCGCAACAGATGTTCCTGTGATTGTTCTTGTTGCTGAACCAACAAGTTTTCTGGATGCCTACGCCCTCATTAAGGCAGCGCATATTGAAAAAAACATCAATCAATTCAGTGTATTACTAAATATGGCTGAGAATGGACCAAGTGCCCGTCAAAATTTTGATAAGTTTTTTCAGATATGTACACGCTTTCTGGACATAAATTTGCATTATGCTGGTATGATCCCGCATTCTAATGCGATAAGGAAGTCTGTTGTAAAGCGTTCACCCATTATGGTGAGCCAGCCCTCGTCTCTTGAGGCGAATGCCTTTCGGGCATTAACACGAGAGCTAATTCAGGCACCACGCAACATGCAGGATGGAATAAGATTTTTTAGTCAGGATATGATGGCACCGAAATAGATGAAACATTCCTACGCCAAACAACAATCCGCCGATATTGAGGGCTTGATCTCTTCGCATACTGAACTTGTGCGTAAAATCGCTTGGCAGATACATGGCCGTGCGCGGTACATAACAGAAATCGAAGACCTCGTTCAAATCGGCTATACTGGTTTGATTGTTGCTGCACAAAAATATACGCCCCAGGAAGGTGCAAGTTTTGCGTCATATGCAAGCATCCGTATTCGAGGCGCTATTGTCGATTATCTCCGCAAAAGCTCTAATTTATGCCGAACGACTATCCAAATCAAAAAGAAATATAATGCTGCTGTTAGTCATCTAGAGCGCACACTTATGCGCACGGCAACCCGTGCTGAAATTGCCCAAGAGATGGGTATAACCGAAGACGAGCTCGTCAAATGGGAAACCGCTTTTCAAGCAAATACTCCGCAATCACTAGATGCTGTCTATGACCAGTTTTCAATGTGGTTTGTCTCAGACCAAAGCACCCCCGAAGAGCAGCTCAGCGAGAGCGAGCTTCAGGACGTGGTCAAAGATGCCATCAGGACATTGCCGGAGCGCGAGGCCCTTGTTATTCAGCTTTACTATGTTGAAGAGTTAAACGTCTTCGAAATTGCAGAAGTATTAGACGTTTCAACAGGACGTGTGTCGCAGATTAAAAAATCAGCAATCATGCATCTTCGTGAATTTATAGAAAAGGCGAACGGGTTCGCAGAATAAGCGGCTCCGTGTGTAACGAGATTATGACAGACCATTGGGAGCAAATTCAAACCCTGCAGATGTCTCTTCAAACAGCTGAGCTCCGGTTAGGGCCACAAGAAGATATTCGCGAACTTCGTTTGTCATGCTCACTCCTCACGATAGCCCGGGGAAGCTGTTTACTTATCGTTACATCCCATGATTCCCCCTCAGCATCACCCTGCGGCTCCATTCATATTTCTGCAGACCGTCCCATCATGACCGCAGAAATTGTATTATCTAATCATGATTTCGATACTCTTACCGACGGTCTTAGCCGTCCAGCCCTCAGGCCAGTCTCTATTGTTCTGGCTCTGCAGGAGCAGTTATCTGTTTCTCTTGAGGGCTTTTTACGTATCGAAGCTGACCGGGATGTGGATATTGTTGGCATTTCAACACAAATTCCGCTGAAATAAAAAAGCACAGTGTCTCACTGTGCTGTTTCATTCTTACCTTTTATGGAATTACGTTTTTTTCGCCTAGCCTATGAGGCGGCGCAGCATCTCTGTTTCAGACTGCAAGAGACGCGATGAGCCGCTAAAGGCCTGCTGGGCCTGAATCATCGTCGTAAGCTCACTTGTCATATTGATGTTAGACATCTCAAGAGCACCAGATATAATTTTTCCGTTCACGCCGGTAAATGGTGCCGTAATTTCTGCAGCGCCAGACGCACTGGTTGCCCGGAACAGATTGCGACCATTTTCCTGCAGCTGATTGATATCAGGGAATTGCGCCATGCCAACCTGACCAAGAACGCGCGAAACATTTTCGCCGAATTGGGCGTTAACAGACCCTGTCTCATCAATCGAAAGGCTGCTAAGAAACATGATAGCGCCATCCTCTATAATACTTGTCGGCACCTCAATATCGTCCATTGTTACTGATTTAAGGCGCAGCCCTTCCGGAGAGGAAATAAACCCAGCCTGGTCAAGCTGGAAGCTACCGTCACGTGTAAAATAGGCAGTTGTTTCAACGTTATCTCCAGCCGCGCCGACAATAAACATACCCTCACCTTCAATGGCAAGATCCAACACTTCACTTGTTTGCTCTAACGCCCCTTGTGAGCGCATTATCCGGACATCACTATTAAGAGACCCATGGCCAATCTTCCCCGATGGACCAAAAGATGTTTTATCCGCATAAATGTCTTCGAATGTCGCTTGCGACTTCTTGAACCCTGTTGTTCTTGCATTGGCGATATTGTTCGAGAGCACATCAAGTTGCTTGAGCGATGCGTTCATGCCTGAGCGAATAACAGAAATCATAACTGAGGTCCTTTTAATAAACTGGAGCCTTACATCAGCAACTTTCATGCCAGCGTGCGCAAGGCAAAGAATTCATAGACGAAAATATTTAGTTGTTCAGATTTCCTTAATTCAGCATATAATTATAAACACATTTTTGTCTGCGGCAGGTGAATAGAGCATTATATGTCTGAAAAAACATCTACATCCCTCGTCCCCTCTCCGCGTCGGCTACCAGCTGTCCAGAATGATGACCACAAGGAACGCTACAAATTTGGCGGCGAGGAGCAGCGGTTTGCGACAAGAGACGAGGTCCGTAAATTCCTGCCTGATATTCTTGGTCGTGTTCTGGCACGCATTTGGATTGATCCTGAATTCCATGCTGACTTTTCACGTAACCCACAGAAATCATTGGAAGATAACGGCGTCTTTTTGCCAGAAAATATGATAATCGATTTCCAACGTCAGGATAGTGACCGGCCACGTATCGTTGTATTTGAGCAACGCCCTGGCTCAAAATTCAAAGTGCGGGTCCTCTATCTTCAACTCGTTATGATGGCAGGCCGCTAACATGAGGCATGCTTATTGCGGACGCGTTTCAGTCTCGTATGCCTGCCTATTTCTGATGCTATTTTGCTATCAAAATTTTGCTATCCGAAATGTCTCGGCAGCCGAATCACCTAGCCTTGCTTCTGAACAAACAGGGCAACCTGCACAAATACTCGGCAAAGATAGCTTTGATGATGCTGTTCAAGCTGTAAAAGACAGAGATTTTCAGCGTGCTGTGCAGATCTTCACCACATTATCCCAAACCGTTCACTATGGGGGGCAGTATGAAGCTCAGTTCAATTTAGCTGTCCTACTCAAGCAAGGCAGGGGTCGGCCGCAGAATTATGCTGAAGCGCTCTATTGGGCGCGGCGGGCAGAACTGGGCGGTATAGAAAAGTCGAAAAACTTCGCTGATAGTTTTTCAGACCGCATTACTGAAGACCAGCATAAAGCTATTCTGGCCCGCATTAAAACGGCACTTTTGAAGGAAGTTGATCTGGGTGCAATTGATACATTGCCTCAATTAGCAACATTTCATATCACCTTGCTGGATGAATATGACTATGGACAAGCCTATCTATGGTTTGCCTTAGGTGCAGCGCTGGACTTGCCAGAGCAGGATGTCAGACGTGCTGAAATGGAAGATGAGCTTGAAACAGAGCAAATAGCCACCCTTCAGAGGGAAACAAACAAACTATTTGATGCGCTTTTGGCAGGAGATTCATTAGAACTCCTGCTTCAGCCCGCAGTGGAGGAGTAACCGATGAAAACACGCGTAAACTGGATTATTGATGGCTCTCTGGAGATAGAGGCTGAAACTGCCAGCGATGCAGAACAAATTGTTGCTGATAAGTTACAGCATTTCATTCAAAGCCATCCAGAATTAACCAATGACCTCGGCGCTACAGCGATTCAAGGTCAGGCGATTGATGAAAACGGTGACCCTTTAGCACGCTCTGATCTCAATTAGACCAGTTAGTGACCAGAAATTAAATGGTCAGGCTATTACTTAAGGCTGCTCTTCAGACTAGAAGGTGCCAAGCAGGTCCGAGATTGTTTTCTCGAGCTCTTCATTGTCGCGCTCTATTTCTTCAATTTCTTGACGTAATTCTTGTATCCGGCTTTTACGTTGTTCCATCACATCCTTGATTTCATCAAGAACAGTGGATAAGCGCGAACTCAGATCAATCGCATCTACTTCATCATCTACCACTTGTTGTCCTCCTCACATCCATAGCATAATACATTAGCTATATGAGACCGCTGTGCAAGAACTGCGCCACGCTATACACAAGTTGCTCATAATATATTACTATTAAGACTAAAGGCGTTGCAAATCTGGAGACAATCATTGCTATTACATTTCTTGCGGTTATTTTCTGTGCCTCATCTCCTACTCACATTATTTGTATTATGCGGTGCCTTTATCTTGGAAGCCGGCAACGCCTTTGCAGCGCCAAAAGACATTCCCTGCGATGTTCGGCTTGAATTCAGCACAGACCCGTCAATTGGACAGGTTGTCAGCTACACATTATCCGTTCAGGTTAAAAATAGCTCGCCACAACCTATCACAGCTGTTTCGCTTTTGTGGCTTGATGATGCTGGCGTTGTTATCGGTAATAGTGATGCAGATTGCCGGCTTGAATCAAAATCTTTAGAGGTTTCTCATACAGGACAGTGCAAACGTGTCGTTCAGACAGTTAGCAGTAAGCTCATCCAGTCTTTTGGACAGACTGTTTGGACTGAACTCGTAAATTCTGAGTTATCAAACTTCAAACGGATCAAATCTTGCAGACTGGTCGGATATCGCTATGGCTGAGCAGGACATATAGCTCATGGATAATGACCAAATAAAACAACAAATTGAGAGTGCTAAACGTGCGTTTATTGCCTCTAAAGCACAACCACGCCAAAATTCTATGGCCGGTGATACAGCGACAAATGGTGACCGTATCACTGAGACAAAAACACAAAAAGATATTCTGGCACGTGTTTCGAGTCTGATGGCTGAAGCCTCACAGACGCGCAGAAGCAATCCGCTTTCAGACGATAGCAGCACAGAACCACCACGTCCTTTCTGGGCCCAGTCGCAGACTGATTTAAGCTCGTTTGAAAAATGGGAAAGGCAGCAGAATATGACAAATTCCGATGATACGCCTGAAAGCGCTCATGAAGTGCCGCCATTAGCAACGATGCCCGAGGCACAGCCCTCCCTCATAAAAGATGATACTGACACAGCTTTATCAGCTATCCGTGATGAGGTTATTGGCAGAATAGATAATGGGTCCAAACCTGACAATGATGCAAAAATATTAGAATTGACCGAAAAAACCCAACAGCTTGAAGCACGTATTGACAAGCATCAGCAGGATATTGCCACCTTATTGCAACTTATTCGCCAGACAATGGCGCGACAGAAACAAGATACGGTAGAAGAGCGCATTGTGCCTCAACCGGCGGCATCAAAATCATCCAGCATTACCGGACTTGTCTTTTTCATCATGTTTCTGATTGTCATTGCAATTACAGGCTGGCTGTTCTGGATGAACCCTGTTCTGATGACAAATCTGGCAACGATGCTGGTGAATAAGGCCTTTACGATGATGATGAATATAGTGTCTCTGGCTGGACTGGTATAATCACTCATGGCTCTGTTAGGACCCCACTTGATTGTTCCTGCGATAACGACCGGCGTAGTTGCGGTCGTTAGCGGCATTTTTTATCTGGGGACTGTATCTCTATCGTCACCGCCAGAGGCTACTGACCCGATATTAGAAGAGCGCCTGAAAGCCACTGGTCTCCTGACGAAAAAAGAACCGGAACCAGAGCTAGAAATTGATGATGAAAAGAGCCTGCTAGAAACAACGATGTCAGAGCCTGTTCACCGGTATTTTACTTTTCCAAACCCCTTTTTAACAAATCTTCAGACAGGTCAGACGATCACGCTGGAGTTGGCACTTTTAACAACTCAGCCGAGCAATGAAGCCGAAAGCTTTATCGAAGCAGTGAGCGGCTTTCGACCTGTTTTACGGTCTGAAATTTTAGCCTATCTTAGCACTGTGCCTTTTAATCGTTTCTCGCATCCAAAAATCCGCCATGAGCTCGAAGATGAAATAAGGGACACCATCAACCGCTACCTTATGATCATCGAAGGCGATGGAAAAAGCGGCGTCGCAGACGTTTATATTCAAAAGATGGTGCTAAGCTAGTGCGAGGATGATGCGAAGCTTATCATAACATCGCAGAATGCGTCCTTTTCTTCATCCGTCAGGGTGAAGGCTGATGCTGTCCGCAATAGGGCGTTCTGGCCAGATGCTGCCTGCAAAATATTTTCCTGTCCTTCGGGAAATGTCATTCGCATTTCAAGCCGGCGCTGGCGGGTCATTCTGAAATCAACCTCAATACCCAGCGGCGCAAATAACGCTGTAACCTGCCTCTGGAAAAGGCCGAAATGCGGTATCATCATATTTTTTGGAAACAGAATGCTTTTAATCTGCCGCGATGGAGCGTTTCTTATCACATCAGACGTCAATAATCCCTCATTGAAATCAAGAGAGAGCTGATCTGCAAAATAGGAGGCGGTTTGTATACCCATGAATCTGGTTATCAGACCTAACGATAAATTATCCCAAAATAACTATCGCTAACGTAGCTAATTATCATGGCAGGGTCAATGCCGACGGACAAAAAACCTATACAAACCCGCGATTCGCATCATGCAAGTTGTAAGCCCTATTTTATACAACCTACATGATATGAAAAAACAACGCTCAGAGACGGGACATTAAAAATTATCCTTACGTGACCGGATTTCAGAAAACACCTCTGCATCGCTTGCAGTCTGCAGCGACAGGAACGCGCGAATATCTTTATCGGACGCACGCAAGAACGGGTTTGTCGCAAGCTCTTCTGCCATCGTTGTAGGGATGGTTGGCTCGTTCCGTGACCGCAGCTCTGCTACCGTCTTCGCACGGGCAATAAGGGCTGAATTTTCAGGATCAACACTTAAAGCAAAGGCAACATTTGCCTCGGTATATTCATGACTACAGTAAATAACAGTCTGCTCTGGCAAGGCAGACATCAGCTTTGATAGGCTATTCCACATCATTGGATAATCACCTTCAAAGACGCGCCCACAGCCCATCGCAAATAGCGTATCACCGGTAAAGCATACCTCTTCAGATGGCAGGTAGAAATTCAGCATATCAAGAGTATGTCCCGGTGTTTCCATCACCTCTACCCGCGCGCCCGCAAACACGAAATGATCGCCATTGCAAAGATGTGTTGTAATCCCCGCATGACCGGGCTTATCACCTTTTGGGCCAAGCACCTCAACATCAACTCCCGCAACCAGATCAGCCAGTCCTTCAGTGTGATCATCATGGTGATGCGTGATGAATACATGGCTTAAATCCCACCCTTTATCGGCAAGAGCTGCTTTGTAGGCTGCGCCGTCTCCGGCATCAATTGCTGCTGTCTGCCCTGTCACGGGGTCATGAACAAGCACGCCGTAATTATCACTGCCATAGACGAATTGATGATAGGTAAAGGATGACATCGCAAATAAACTCCTTCTGAGGTCATGTTCCGGCGCCATGCCAGAAAATGGGATGATGGTATGTTATTCTATTCTGGAGAACCAGACCCTATTTTAAGAATAGAAAGTGCTGACTGTAAGCTTGGAACAGATAAATAACCCTCTGCCATAAGGTCATCAGACGGCTTTTGTAAATCAGGCACCTGAATAACAGCCAGCCCTGCTGCCTGAGCCGCCCGCACCCCATTATTTGAATCTTCAAACACAAGGCAATTTTCTGGTCCAAGCCCGAGCTTTTGTAATGCCCGCACATAAATATCAGGAGCTGGCTTGGCAATGGCAACCTGATCGCCGCCGGTAATATGCTCAAAAAAAGACAAAAAGCCTGCCTTCTCAAGATTAGTTTCAGCTTTTGGGGTCTGGCTGGATGTCGCAACACTAAGCCGTATGCCAGCATGCCGCACCGCTTGCAAAAACGCTGCTGCTTGGGGTTTTGGCGGCACATGCTCAGATAACATCTGATGGTAGCGCTGTTTCCAGTCGGCATCGAATGCAATCGCATCGATATGTGCCGGCAAAGTTGCTATCAGAATAGGACGGTGCGCAGGGCCACTAAGGCCGGTTAATTGGGCAAATAATATTTCATCCGGCTCATGAGATACAGCCCTGCTTGCGGCGCAGAAGGTGTGCCATGATACAGCTTCTGTATCCAGCAACAATCCATCCATATCACAGATAATTGCTTTTAGATTGCCGTCTTGCAGATGGGTAAACCCCGCAGGGAGTATGGGATATGAAGATGCCATCTTTTGCCTGTCTCTTAAATTCTACGATACTTAACTTTAGCGCCTGTAATGCTTGTCGTCCTGAGCGATGCTCTGCTAGGTTGTAGGCGAGGTGCTTGCCGCCCGCAAGCATCTCGGCACGATACAATAAACCAGTTACGGTCCTCAAAGCATGTTGTTAAGGAGTGCTGATGCCAGCGCTTGAGCCCCATAATATCAAATATCTTGTTGTCCATTGCTCAGACACAGATGAGATGGACATTGAAGGCATTCACAATATGCATCTTGGTTTTGGCTGGGAGGGTGTTGGCTATCATAAAGTTATCTGCCGTGATGGAACAGTTCGTAATGGCCGGCCAGAATTCTGGCAAGGCGCGCATGTAAAAGGCCGCAATGAAAGCTCCCTTGGTGTGTGCCTTATCGGCCGGAATAGTTTTAATGATGCTCAGTTTAAAAGCCTCATCACGATTCTATCAGACTGGAAGTCGCGCTATAGCTCAGCACAAATTGTCGGCCATCGTGATATTCAGGACACTGATAAAACCTGCCCTAATTTTGATGCTGGGGCGTGGTGGGATAGCCTAGACGCGCCTATCGCAGCCTATGCATCTGTTACCGCCACCGTCTGCCCGCTTTATGATGATAAGGACGGCATTGCATCAGGTGGCCGCGGCACAGAGTTGCTGTATGGCGAGACGGTACGCATTCTATCCCACCATCAGCAGGACCAGTTAATAAAGGTCAAGACGATATTGGATAGCTATGAGGGCTGGGTTCCAGCCTCTGACATAGGCCACTCATCCGATAGCCCTGTCATGCCCTCACCAGCCATCACATGGCCGTCAGTTACTGTTACATCAGCAGCTGATGTAACATCCCCAGCGCTGGCCCAGCTTATGCTCGGCAGTCAGGTTGTTCTGGCTGATACAGCAGATGCCAATAATGGGTTAGGAACAGATAAGGGCTGGGTAGAAATTCTCCTGCCATCTAGCCATGATGGCCCGCGCACAGGGTTTATTCCCGCCGACGCTTTGCTCGCTGTATCTGACTGGGTAGGTCTTGCCGAGCAATTTGAGCATGCGCCCTATTTATGGGGTGGGCGCTCATATAGCGGCATAGATTGCTCGGCCCTTATCCAGCTCTGCTTGCATACTGCTGGCCTGGCTATTCCGCGCAATAGTGGTGCACAATTTGCCTTCTTTCAGAATGCGCCGCATCAGCATATTGAACAGGATGAGCCGCACCAGCGCGGAGATGTTATCTTCTGGCCCGGACATGTTGCGCTGTGCCTTGATGACCGCCATATCCTGCACGCCAATGCCTTCCATCATAAGGTTGCCCGCGAAGACAGAGCCCTAGCCCTGCCGCGTCTACATAAAGCAACTAATGGTTCTGCAACAACAATCCGCCCTGCCCTCTGAGCAAAGGACAGGCTATTTTTGGATTGCTGTCAGCAATAGAATTCTATCCCGAAGCACCCAAAGCAGGATAAGTGAGGGAATAACCATCAGCGCTGTTATGATGAAAAACACCCCCCAATCCCCGTCGAGCCAGTCAACCAGCTCGCCAGATGATGAGGCAAAAACTGTCCGCCCAATCGTGCCGATTGATGCCAGTAATGCATATTGGGTTGCGGTGTAGGTTCTATCCACAAGGAGCGAGATGAAGGTGACGAAGGCAACGGTTGCAAACGCGGCCGCAAGGTCATCAACCACCACAGCAATGCCAAAGAGCCATTCTGATTTACCAGTCCATGCCAGTATACTGAACATGATATTTGTTGCTGCCATGGCAATACCGGCCAGCATCAGGGCCTTGAAAGCACCAGCTCTCAGCGCGAAATAACCACCAAGCAAGGTAAAACATACCGTTGTTATCCAGCCAAGACCTTTTGAATAGAGGGCAATATCAGATTTTGAAAACCCCATCTCTTTGTAAAAAATGATCGACATTTTTCCCATAAATGCCTCACCGATTTTAAATAAGAAAATGAAGCCAAGGATCATCAAGCTGATTTTCAGCCCGTTCTGCCGGAAAAAGCTATAGAGCGGGGTTGCAACGGTTGTCACAAGAAAACTTACCGCCATTGCCAGAACTGACTGCGAGCCAATCCGGTCTTGAACTTGCACTTGCGCTGCTCTTTGGGCGGCAATGCGCTGGGCTGTTCCTGTTTCGGGAATCAACAAAAGCAGGCATGAGCTGGCAATCACCAGTGCGCCCTGAATGATGAAGGTTAAATGCCAGTAATTTTCATAGCCGGCAGCCTGAAACCAGTCAGCCGCAAGCAAAGAGATAAGACCACCAAGCTTATAGCCTGACCACCAGCCAACAACAGCAACAGCCGCGCCAGCCGCCATGCCAGTGCTATCCCCTTCGTTAATCTGCTCAATTCGTAATGCATCAATTGTTATGTCCTGCGAGGCAGAACAAATAGCAATAACAAGGCCAGCACCTATAACAACCGCTAAATTCAGTGATGGGCTTACGCCGGTCCAGACAATAAGGCAGATAAGAATAAGCGTCTGAAAACACAATATCCATGCCTTTCTATGGCCGAACCGTTCGGTTAGAACTGGAATTCTTATTCTATCAATAACCGGCGCCCATAAGAAATTCACTGCATAGACAGCAAAAATCAGACCCGCCCATCCGACCGCCGAACGCGACAGCCCCTCTTCTTTTAGCCAGAGCGACAATGTGCTGCCGATAAGCACCCACGGAAAACCGCTCATCATGCCAAGCAACAGGATGCGGGCCATCCGAGCTTCGAAATAGGCGCTGAAACTAGATGAGATGCGCGGTGTCATGACAGTTATATCCCCTTATAGAATAGCAATATCGCACCCCCGCCTAGCAGAGCGGCGCGATGACATACTTAGACTAGCCTTAGTTCATAAAGTTAGGCAAGCTGGCATCTAAAACAGGCCTATTCAGGCGCGTGAAAAACGTCACGGCATGCCACTAAAATGACGTAAGGTAGAACCACAGAAACACGGGAGGCTGGGCGTATGAGCAGGACAGAAGATGAGTGGATTGTCCAGCAGGACGGGCAGCAAGACCTGATTTCCCATTCCCTTTCAGCAGGGGCGCACAAGTTAGACTGTCTTATTGGCCGAAGCGGCATTATTTCAGCAGCAGAAAAACGTGAAGGTGATGGCTTTAGCCCGGCTGGCAGGTGGCAACTCCGCGCGCTATTCTACCGTGATGATAAGATACAACCACCCTCAACTGGCGCTTGTGATATTCCGGCCCGCCCCATAACAGCCTTGATGGGCTGGTGTGATGCACCGGCCTCTGCGCGCTATAATCAGCTTGTCGACCTGCCTTTTGCTGAGAGCCATGAAGTCATGATGCGCGATGATGGCTTGTATGACATTGTTGTTGCGCTTGGCCATAATGATACGCCGCCTATTGCTGGTTTTGGGAGTGCTATTTTCCTGCATTGCAGGGAGGCTGATACACGCTCAACACAAGGATGTGTTGCCCTTTTCAGAGACGAGCTATGCTGGCTTCTTGCAAAGGCAACAGCCTCACAGCACCTCACTATCGTGCCGTCCTGACACATATCCCCCCCCCCGCATAACAGGTGTTATGATAAGGCTTGGTCTATTTCGGTTTTACGGTGCCGCAATTTTTCATTGCGTGGCACCATCTCAGACATCAACCCATTCTTGACCCGTCCCAACATCACCATAACTTGAGTGGAAAGTAGGTTAAGGCAGATTTTCTGAGCTGTTCCGGCCGCAAGACGGGTCGAGCCAGCAAGCGCTTCAGCCCCTGTATCAAGACAGATAGATATGTCAGCAACACTCAGCAGGCGTGTGTCTGGATTATTGCTGATACCGATCGTTAGCGCGCCCTTCTGCCGGGCACGGATAACAGTTGCAATGGTATAAGGCGTGCGCCCGCTTGCGCCGACTGCAATCAGGCAATCATCTGGCCCAATCGTTAGCGCGTCACAAGCTGCCTCGGCTGCTACGGTGTCATCTTCAGCATTTTCAACAGCTTCGAACAGCGCTTTGCGGCCACCGGCAATCATAAAAGCGACGCGGTCTTGCGGCCAGTTAAAGGTTGGTAGTAATTCAGCGCCATCTTGAACACCTATTCGCGCAGAAGTCCCGGCTCCTGAATAAATCAGCCTGCCTGCTGGCGCATGTGCCAGCCTATCATGCATCGCATGGCAGGCAGTCAAAATATCTGGCAATGCGCGCTGAACAGCCTGCGCGGCGCCTGCCTGACTTTCGAGCTGTACAGATAATGCCGCATCGACGCCAAGCCTATCTATCCAGCAAGACTGATCAAGCCGCGCTTCTGTTCCAGTGATAATCGTGTCATTATTCTTGCTCATGCGCCAACGCTAACTGATTGTCGATAGACAGCAAAGCCTGAATATGAACAAACCATGGATAAGATGACACAAACTTCGCTTCTTGCACCTCTTACTGTTATTGGCCTGATGTCGGGCACCTCTGCTGACGGGATTGATGCCTGTATTATCAGCACAGACGGCATAGGGGCGACACGCACCGGCATTCGGGGCAGTTTTTCCTATCGGCCTGATATTCAGCGCGCCATTGTTGCCGCAAGGTCTGACCCCAGCAGCTGGCTGGCTGAGCCAAACCGGCGTGAAGCGCTGATAAACGCCATTACCCAAGACCATGCTAGCGCTGTTCTAGCGCTTGCTGCTGAAACAGATATGCCGATTGATCTCATCGGCTTTCATGGCCAAACAGTCTATCACAATCCTGCCGCCCGCAGGACCATTCAGCTTGGTAATGGTAGGATGCTGGCCCAGATGACAGGCATTGATACTATTTATGATTTCCGCCATGCCGATATGGAAGCTGGCGGTGAAGGTGCGCCGCTTGCCCCTATTTATCATCAGATGCTTGCAACTGAAGCAGGGCTTGGCCTGCCTGTTCTGTTTCTTAATCTGGGCGGTGTAGCCAATGTTAGCCTGATTGAACAGGACCGGCTTACGGGCTGTGATATTGGTCCTGCAAATGGTCTGATTGATGAATATTGCCAAATAAGGCTCGGCTTATCCTTTGATAAGGATGGCGCGCGCGCCGCAACTGGCACAATAGATAACAGTTTTGTTGAACACGCCCTGCAGCACCCGTTTTTTAGCAAGCAGGGGCCACGCTCACTTGACCGGGCAACCTTTGCTGACCTGCTTGATGACCCGCGCATTGCCACTGCGCCAGCTGAAGATGCCCTTGCTAGTCTTACCGAAGTGACAGCCCGCGCTATCCAGCTTTATATTAAGCTGTCCGGCGCTACGCCCACACAGCTTATTCTATCAGGAGGCGGCACAAAGAACAGCTATTTACGCCGTAGAATAGAAGCCCACCTGCCAGCAGGGATTACCTGCATCACAGCAGATGAGGCCGGCTTTGATAGTGATATGATGGAAGCAGAGCTCATAGCGTATTTGGCGGCACGAAAATGCGCGAACCTGCCCGCAACATTCCCTCAGACGACACGCGCCTCATCACCCCAAATTTGCGGCGTGATTGCCAAAGCGCCCCAGCCACAAGACAGCGTTTAAAGAAGAGTATCAGACCCTGCCTCATAGAAAGCCCGCAGAGGCGGTGCTGGCGGAAGGAGAGCGCGGACATCGCTAAAGGGGAAGCGCGGTTGAAACCGATAAGCTTCGGCATAGTGGCCGTCCGGCGCATTGCATTGTGCAGCGCGGAACCTGTTATGAAGGCGTGTTGCATCAGCAAATTTTTCAGGTTGCTGGCTATGATGCGCGCCAATCGCAGACATTTTTGCCTCTATAAAGGGCGTAATATCAACATAGAAATCTGGCATAAACCCGGTCCCCATTAGGGTATCAGCAAACAGAACCGGACAAATAAACCCTGCAGCATCGGTCACATTGTGTGATAATGCACGGTGGTCGGGGTGATAATCTTCGGGCGCGTGGGTTATAATCAGATCAGGCCTGACGCTATTAATCAGGGCTGCAACCAGCGCATCAGCGCCAGCAGCTCCTGCCAGCTTACCGTCTGGCAAATCAAGCAGCTGAGGGACACCCAAATCAGCAAGCCCTTTTGTGGTTTCTTTGGCCCGTTGGCCTGCAAGCCCATCACTGCCAGATAGTACGGTCCCAGCAGCACCATCGGTTGCAACAGCAAGCGCGATATCATCACCGCGCGCCTTACATGCTGACAGACAGCCATACATGAAAATCTCAATATCATCAGGGTGCGCCCCAATCGCCAAAATCTTCATTCTATTTATCTCCTGCAGCCTTGACCTCTTTGGGTGAATTCGCGTTACTCTAGCCTATCAGCCTGTTTCAGCGAAGCAGGTTTTATAAAACATGCCTGCCAGACCAGTATAAGTGAGAGTAGATGATAAAACCGCAAGCATCCACATCTGCAATGCGTGGATATATAGAAGGATATTACGGCCGGCTCTTTGACTGGCAGGACCGCTCATCCATGCTGGCTGAGATGGCGGCACTTTGTATGGATGTCTATCTTTACGCTCCCAAAGAAGACCCCTATCACCGGTTTGACTGGCGCACCCCCTATCCATCTGACTGGCAACGCGATTTCTCTGCCTTTGCTGCTCAGGCACAAGGCCATAATATTACGCTTGCAGCCGGGATTGCTCCTGGCCTTGATTACAGCTGGCATGACCCGCAGGCCGATATAACCGCGCTTAACGCCAAGGCTGATAGTCTTGTTGCGAGCGGCGCAAAATGCATTGTGCTGATGCTTGATGATATTCCAGAAACACCTGATATGTTCGCAGGCGGCGCAGCCGAAGAAGGCCGGGCTCACGGCAGACTGGCGCACGACCTTGCCCGTCACATTGCTCCGCACGGGGCCAGCGTGATGTTCGTGCCCCGGCTTTATGCTGATGAAATGGCCGACCTATCCGCCTTTGATACCGGTCAGCCGCTGAGCAAGGCGGCGTGCCGGTTTACCGATGAGTATGCCCGCGGCCTCACTGAGGCGCTCCCAGATGATATGCCAGTTCTTATCTGCGGCGAGCATATTGTGGCACGCAATGTTAATCTGGATGACCAACTGGGCCGGTTTGCCAGCCAGCTCCGCCAACCGCTGATTATCTGGGATAATCTTTATTGCCATGATTATTGTCCGCGCCGGCTTTTTGTTGGGGCTTATGAGGGGCGGCGTCTTAGTGACCCTATTTTGCTAAATGGCACAGGGCTTTTACACACCGACAGTCTGTTATTGAAGATTATGTCGGGGGCTGATAATCCGGCAAGCTGGAAGCAGATTATTACAGCAGCCGGCATTCCGGATGCTTTTTTCCGCCTTGCCCATTTCTTTGACAAGCCCGCCTTTTCCAATGCACTGGCACAAAGCACACATCCCGTTACAACTGACGATATAGCTGGTATTGACCAGCTCCTCTGGCAGTGGAAATCACCTCTGCAGCGGGAATGGTATCCTTATTTATTCGGGCTGAAGCACGATATCATGATAGCCCAGCAGATGATGAAGCCGCTTCGTATTGCAAAGACGCAGACACCCCCCATGACAGCCCTCCTGCAGCAGATAAAGGACTAACGTCATGCATCTCTTTGATGGTCATAATGACCTGCTTTACCGGATGTGGCAGTGCGGCACTGATCCAGCGCATGACGGTGCAATGGCGCGCGGCCTTGCATCAGTTGATGGTCACCTTGATCTTACCCGCGCGTCTGCCGCTGGATTTACCGGCGGCCTCTTTGCTCTATTTATCCCAAATAGCGCGGCAGGTGAGGAGCTATCAGGGGGGCAGCCACCTTCTTATGAAGACGCCTCTGTGATATGCGCTGACATGTTAGCGCTTGCTGATGAGATGGTTGCCCGCTTTGGTGATAATATTGCCAAATGCCTTACAGTATCTGACATTTTAGCCGCACAGGATGCCAGCAAGATTGCCATGGTGCTTCATATCGAAGGTGCTGAGATGATAAGCGCAGACTGCCATGAGATAGAGATGCTGTATCAGCGCGGCATTCGCTCGCTTGGTCCGCTCTGGTCACGGCCTAATCTGTTTGGCGAGGGAGTGCCGTTACAGTTCCCCGGATCTCCTGACCAAGGGGACGGGCTGAGCGATGCCGGAAAGAGGCTTGTGAGAACATGCAATCACTATGGCATAATGCTGGACCTTTCACATCTGAATGAAAAAGGCTTTTGGGATATTGCCAAGCTCTCGGACAAGCCGCTTGTTGCCACTCATTCGAATGTTCATCGGCTCTGCCCTAGCCCGCGCAATCTGACCGACAGACAGCTTGATGCGATAGCAGAAAGTGGCGGGATTGTCGGCTTGTGTTTTGCAACGGGGTATCTGCGCACAGATGGCGAGAAAAACCCGGATACATCGTTGGCATTACTTGTTCAGCATTGCGATGCGCTCATAGAAACACTCGGTGAAGGCGGTGTTGCGCTTGGCTCCGATTTTGATGGGGCGTGCATCCCAGACGCAATTGGAGACTGCACAGGCATGTCTGCCCTTGAGCACGCCTTTCGGCAGGCAGGCTATGATGACGCACTTCTCCACCGGCTTTTTTCACAAAACTGGCTTGATATGCTTACCCGTCAGATAGGCTAGGTTTTGTTATCTAGCTATGTAGGGCCGGATTTTTTGGCAGAGGCTGTTTATGACCCCCGACAGATTTCATCCAGACCACACATCTCAAATCCTGCCGCTTCTAGTCCTTGCCTGATATGCTGGGCTGTTTTGAGCGCGGTTGGCCCATCGCCATGAACACAAACAGACTGGCCTTCCATCGCGATAACAGAGCCATCAACACATAATACTTCACCTTCGGCAAACATCCGCATTACATGTGCAAGCGATGCGTCGGGATCATGGATCATGGCATCGGGCCGTGAGCGCGGCGCAAGCTGACCATCTGGCATATAGGCGCGATCAGCAAACAGCTCTTCTGCAACAACAAACCCTGCTTTACGGGCTTCTTTTATCAACTCGCTTTTTGCAGGAGACAGCAAGATAAGCGAGGGGGCAACAGCCTTGATACCGCGCATGATAGCAGCAGCGAGCCCTGCATCAGCGCAAGCCATATTGCTAATAGCGCCATGCGGTTTGATATGGGTAATTGTTGTTCCGGTGAGAGCCGCCATGCCAAGAGATGCCCCAAGCTGATAGGAAATCAGTCGTTCAACTTCAGCATCTGATAGATGATACTGGCGACGGCCAAACCCGTGCAGGTCATAAAATCCGGGATGTGAGCCGATATCAACACCCTTAGCTGCGGCTTTCAGCATGACTTCGCCCATAATATTATAATCACCTGCATGAAAGCCGCAGGCGATGTTCGCTGAGCCGATGACATCAAGCATTCCGTCATCATTTCCCATTTGCCACGGGCCATACCCTTCGGCCATATCTGCATTCAGATTGAACTTGCCCATTTTATCATATCCCCTCTGCCATTATTTCTTGTTGTTTAAGGCTTGCTATTCATAGCTAAGACTTCCTAATATTCGACCATATCGCACGATCAGTTTTGATCTATGCTGTGCTATTTTACCCAAGAACCAGAGTCTTTTTTTATAGGTGAGAGGAGAACAAATGACTAGTGCTGTCTGGCTACCCGCCGGTGATACAGGCTTGTTGCTTGATTTCTGTGGTTTTGCGTCTGCTGCAACAGATGTTCTGCCTGATGATGATGTGCGCCTTGCTGCACTGCGTCAGGCGCGCAGCCTTAGTGCCTGTCTTGCCGAAATGAAAGAGGCGGGGAAAATTGACGGCATAACAGACCTTGTGCCTGGGATGACCAGCCTGCTTATCCATTATGACCCGCTACTGACGTCTGCCCAGCACTTAAAAACACAGATAAGTCTGCTGATGAGCAGCCAGAAAAATGCCCCCTCATCTTCGGGGCGCAGATGGCACCTTCCTGTTTTATATGGCAGTGATGTTGGCCCCGACCTAGAAGAGGTTGCACGCCGAACAGGGCTGAGCCCTGCTGAGGTTATTACCCGCCATCTTGCCAATGAGCTTGAAGTTGCGATTATGGGCTTTCTGCCCGGCAGTGGATATCTTACCGGCGTTGATGCCTCTCTTTCACTTCCCCGGCGGTCTGCGCCACGCACACATGTACCCCAAGGTAGTGTTGGGATTGCGATGGGACAGACAACCATCTACCCGCTTGATAGTCCAGGCGGCTGGAACCTGATTGGCAAAATGCCTGTCCCCTTATTCGATCCAGCACGCGCCGAGCCAATTATGTTTCGCCCCGGCGATAGGGTAAAATTCTTTCAGATTGATGAAGCCGAATTTACCCGTCTGAAACAAGCAACAGAGGGCGGCGCTATGCCCCTTAGCCCAGAAATGACCGGCCAGAGATGATAGGCCAAACCGATATAAAAAAGGCATCAGACATATGAGCACGCTCACCCTCATAACAGCCGGCCCCTATAGCAGCATTCAGGATAAGGGCCGTACCGGCCAGCAGGCTCTGGGCGTTCTGGAAGGCGGCGCTATGGATAGGGACGCCTTGCGGATTGCCAATCATCTTGTCGGCAATGAAGAGAATGCTGGCGCACTAGAATTATTCATGGGCGGCACCCGTCTTTTCGTGAGCGAACCGCGCATGGTATCGCTCGCAGGAAGCACAGCAGATCATGCAGTTATCCGCGCAAAAAATGGCGAAGAAACACAGCTTCCCTCCGGCCAGTCTGCCTGCCTTGATGCTGGAGCAGAGCTCTTTGTGCCGCCGCTTCGTCATGCCAATACTGTCATCATTGCCATTGAAGGCGGGTTTGACTTACCACCGCTTTATGGCTCTGTTGCTACATCGGCGAATGCAAAACTGGGTGGCCTAGATGGGCGGTTGCTTGCAGATGGTGATATCTTACCACTAGGTCCAGCCGCAGCCTTATCGCTGGCCCCGCTGATGCTTTCCGATATAACTATCTTTGAGAAAAGCGAGATAATAAGATGCGTAACAGGGCCGCAAGATGTCTGGTTTACAGCTGAGGCGCATCATTTGTTTTTTACCAGCGAATGGGCGATTACACCGCAGCTAAACCGGATGGGGTTTCGGCTGGCAGGGCCTGCCCTGAGCCATAAGACATCTGCTGATATTCTGTCGGACGGTATTGTCTGCGGCTCTATTCAGGTGCCAGGGGACGGGCAGCCCATTATTATGATGCGCGACCATCAGACAACAGGTGGCTATACCAAAATGGCAACCGTCATTTCTGCTGACCTTGCGCCGCTGGCTCGGATGAGACCCGGCCTATCCCTTCGCTTTCGTGCCGTCAGTCAGGAAGAGGCAGAGGTTGCCGCGCGCCAGAAAGACGATAAAATGCAAACGCTACTTGCCTCTATTTGTCCTGTTTAACCCTGCCTGATTGAGGCATTACCCCCACCCTGAAGTGCTGATTATCGAGCACTGTCATGAATATATTTAGGCAGATTTTATTATGGTTATGAAAGCTGATTATGTGATTGTCGGAGCGGGCTCAGCCGGCTGCACCCTTGCAGCAAGATTGAGCGAAAGACCCGATGTGACTGTGCTGCTCATAGAGGCAGGCGGGCGTGATACAAACCCGCTAATCCATATTCCTGCCGGCTATATAAAGACGATGGTAAATCCTGCTATTAACTGGATGTTTAAAACAGACCCTGTGCCCGGAACAGCGGACAGGAAAATTGATATGCCCCGTGGCAAAGTCATTGGCGGATCTTCTGCGATTAACGCCATGCTATATGTCCGCGGGCAAGCAGAAGACTATAATATCTGGGCCCAGCGCGGTAATGCTGGCTGGTCCTATGCAGATGTGCTGCCTTACTTCAAACGCGCCGAACATGCAGAGGCCTTGAATAACCGGCCGGGCTGGGGAGCAGACGGGCAGTTAAGCGATGAGTATCACGGTACAGGTGGATTTTTGAATGTATCGGATATTCGCTCTCAATATGTTGCGCTCGACAGAATTACCGATGCAGCAGAAGCCTGCGGTTATCCCAGAAATTCAGACTTTAATGGCGCCTCACAAGAAGGCTTTGGTTACTATCAGGTGACGCAGAAATCAGGGCTTCGGCACTCAACCAAAAAGGCTTATCTGGACCCGATAAAGGGGCGGGCGAACCTGACAATCATTACAGGGGCTCATGTCACAGAATTACTGTTTGATTCTGAAAATACAAAAAAAGTTACGGGCGTTCATTGTCTTTATCGTGGTCGGCAGCAACAAATTCTTGCCACGCGCGAGGTCATTTTATCTGCCGGCGCTATCCAGTCGCCGCAAATATTAGAGCTATCTGGTGTGGGCAATCCCGATATTGTGAAGGCACATGGTATTCCAGTACGACACGCTTTGAAGGGGGTTGGCGAAAATCTGTCAGACCATTATATCTCGCGCCTGTCTTGGAAGCTGAAACTAAACCTGTCTTTGAACAACAAGGCACATGGGCTTCCGCTTGCATGGGAGATTCTGAAATTTGGGCTAACGCGGCGCGGGATTTTATCCCTGCCTGCCGGCATCCTTGGCGGTTTTGTGAAAAGCGACCCAGGTCTTGAAACCCCTGATATCCAATATCACATTGCAAATGCCAGCTTTGAAAATCCGGCAAAACGTGTCTTTGACCGTTTCCCGGGCCTGACAATCGGGCCCTGCCAGTTGCGGCCTCTCAGCCGTGGGTATGTGCATATAAAAAGCGCCAACAGCCATGATGCTCCCGCTATTCAGCCTCATTATTTAGCAGACGAGCAGGATTGTCATATCCATGTTGCCGGCATCAAAATTGCGCGCCAGATTATGCAGAGTCCGGCATTGTCGGATCTGGTTGAACAGGAAACGAAACCGGGATTGGAATATGCCTCAGACGCTGAACTTCTGGCCTATGCACGCGCATCCGGCGTTACCCTCTATCATCCTGTCTCAACCTGCCGAATGGGCCCGAACCCGGATGCCTTCGATGTTGTCGATGAGCGATTGCGGGTATATGGTCTAGAGGGCATACGTGTTGTTGATGCGTCTATTATGCCTGAGCTTGTATCAGGCAATACAAATGCACCAACGATTATGATTGCCGAAAAAGCTGCCGATATGATCAGACAGGATGCAAGCCATGCCTAATCTTGAACAGTTTATCAAAAAGACATACACAACACGAGATACCATAATTGCCTATCGCACGGCTGGGTCCGGACCACCGCTCTTATTGCTGCATGGCTATCCTCAAACAATGTTCATGTGGCATCTGGTTGCCGATAGGCTAGCCGAAGATTTTACCGTGGTGATGGCTGACCTCCGCGGCTATGGCGATAGTGGTAAACCGCCAACAGATAGCTCGCATGCGCCCTATTCAAAGCGCGCTATGGCCTCTGATATGGCACAGCTAATGGATTATCTTGGGCATAAAACCTTCCATCTGGTCGGCCATGACAGAGGCGGCCGGGTGTCGCATAGACTAGCGCGGGACCATGCGGCACATGTCCAGACCCTCACCGTACTGGATATCGCCCCGACAGCAAATATGTATGCCGCCACAGATATGGCTTTTGCACGGGCCTATTATCACTGGTTTTTCTTAATCCAGCCAGCGCCCCTGCCTGAAACACTGATTGGCGGCGATCCAGAATATTACCTCCGGCATAAGATTGGCTCATGGGGATATCATTCGGATGCACATACCCCCGACGCGCTTGCTGATTACCTGCGCTGTTTTACGCCTGAAACCATTCATGCATCCTGTGAAGATTACCGGGCGGCGGCTACTATCGATCTTATCCATGATGCAGATGATGCCGACAAAAAGCTTATCATGCCGGTATTAGCGCTTTGGGGTGATAAAGGATTTGTTGGCAAGACCTATGATGTTGTCGCCGAATGGCAGAAGGTAGCTGAAAATGTCAGGGGGTCTGCAACACCAAGCGGTCACTTTATTGCCGAAGAAGCTCCTGATGTGTTTCTGGATGCTTTTTATGCCTTCTTATCCGAGGCGTAAAATAGGCGTCATTCTTCTATTGAATTAGCCCGAAAATAGGATAACGTCAGAGCTCAGTTTATTATTGGTAAGGAGAATTATCATGCGCGACCTTCAATTGCCTGGCAGGTCCCCTGTCATTACATCAAACGGCATGGTTAGCACCTCCCAGCCATTATCGACATCTGCTGCCTTAACTGTCTTAAAAGATGGCGGCAATGCGATGGATGCAGCGCTGGCAGCCTGCGCTGTTCAAGCTGTTGTTGAACCAGCGTCAACCGGCATTGGCGGGGACTGTTTCTGCCTTTATGCACCAGCAGACAGCCCAGACATTATTGCGATAAACGGGTCTGGCAGGGCACCGCAAGCCCTCAACACCGAACTCCTGCTCTCTCAAGGCATAACAAAAATTGAACAGCAATCTGCGCATTCTGTCACCGTCCCAACAGCTGTTGATGCATGGGTTCAGTTAAACCGTGACTACGGCACGATGCCGCTTGCTGATTTACTCCAGCCAGCCATTGGCTACGCAGATGATGGCTTTCCCGTGGCGCAACGCTCAGCCTTTGATTTTGCAGGCTGTCTTGCTCTTCTGAAAGGCGATGCTGACGCCTCAGATGTCTTTTTGAAGGCCGGACAAACCTATCAGATGGGTGAGATTTTGCGCCAGCCTGCGCTTGCTAAAACATTGCGCGAAATTGCTGAAAAAGGCCGTGCAGGGTTTTATGAGGGCTGGGTTGCTGATGACCTGCTCGCCAAGCTGAATGGATTAGGCGGCCTGCACACAGCCGATGATTTAGCCATGGCACGGGCAGATTATGTCACGCCTATTTCAACGAACTTCCGCGGCTATGATATTTTTGAATGCCCGCCAAATGGTCAGGGTATGATAGCACTTCTGCTTCTTAATATGGCAGCTGGCATGGATGTGAGCGACGGCCCTCTTAGCATCTCACGGATACATCATGAGATTGAAGCCGGCAGACTTGCCTATCGGGACAGGTCAGCCTATCTCGCTGACCCGGCCTTTAGCGCTGTTCCGGTGGATGAAATACTGGACCCTGCTTATGCCGATAAAGTGCGGGCCCAGATTGACCCGGCGGCGGCATTTGCAGACCTGCCACCATCAGAGCTACCTGACCATAAAAGCACTGTTTATATTTCAGTTGTTGATAAGGACAGAAACGCCTGTTCTCTTATCAATACTGTTTATCATACCTTTGGGTCGGGGCGTGTTGCGCCGAAATCTGGCATCCTGCTGCATTGCCGCGGTATGGGCTTTGTTCTGGACCCATCACATCCAAACAGCATAGAAGGCGGCAAGCGTCCTATGCATACCATCATCCCCGGCATGGTAAAAAAGAACGGTAAGACAGTCATGCCATTTGGTGTCATGGGCGGTGAATATCAAGCTTTCGGTCACATGCAGCTGCTAACCCGCATGCTTGATTTCGGGATGGATATTCAGGAAGCACAGGATTTAGCGCGGTTTTTCCCAGACCCGTTTTCAGATGAAGTAGAAGTTGAAACACCCTTTTCAGACGAAATGATCGAGACGCTACGTGCTATGGGGCATAATATTGTCCGGGCGAAAAAACCGATTGGTGGCTCACAAGCTATCTGGATTGATGAGGAAACTAATCAGCTTATTGCAGGCTCTGACCCGCGCAAAGATGGCTGCGCGCTTGGCTATTAATGAGCCGGAACAGCCAGACTATTGGGCTTCTTATTAGAACGTGGGTTAGCCGCGGCGTGTGAGCGTCCTATCGCAGGCTTTTGCAAACACTTCAAGGCGGCGCTCAGAATGCTCATCAAACAGCGGCAAGCCATCGGCAGTAACGTCATAATGCAGTGTCTTATCGCTGACATCAAACTGGATTGCATTTAGATATTCGGGAACACCTGCGCAGTAAATCAGGGCAAACCGCAATCCGAGGCCAAGGGCTAATGCCCCTTTGGCTTCTTGCGGCGTAAGCAGCTTGTTAAACACAGGCAGTGTTGGTTTATTTTCCTTCACCCCGACATAGCGGTGATAAACAACCTTCGCCAACCATGCCCGCTCTTTGTGCGATAGGCTGAATAAGGGCAGCGCCAGAATTCTGTCTGCTGCCACAGCGCCGCGCAACTCAGACGGCTCATTCCATGAGATATCAGATAGCAGACAAGCTGCCTTTAATAAGCGCTGCGAGTCTGAGATATCTAGCAGGCAAGCAAGCGGCGACAAGCAGTTTGTCAGAACATCGTTCAGCCCATCAAAGCGCTGGCTATGATTGGCAATTTCTGTGCAAGCTGAAAGCAGCGGGTCCTTTTTTGGACTAAGTCCAGAATTCATGCCAGAATTCATGCCAGCATCCATATCAGCAACCAGTCCATCGCGAACCGATGTCCCGCTGATGGCTAGCTGTGAGACACCAGAGAGCTGGATAAGAGCCGCCATAATTTCAGCTGCCATGCCAATACTATCGCGCCGCCCAGCAGGTATGCCCTGAAGCTCTGGGTTATCCCCCTGAAGCGAGGTGAGAATATCCAAAACCGTCGGGATAGTTAGCTCAAGCCCATGCAGCAAAAATAACGGATAATTACTGCGCTTTACATAAGCAGACCCGAGCGCACGGAAACTGCCACCAATCCCGTAAAGAGTTGCCCCTACCGCCTCATCAAGCCAGTCAACTGACTGAAGTAAAGCAGCGACTTCAGGTGCCGTTCGGGTAGATAAATGTCCCATATTAAGACTGATTGATTTCTGAACCTGCCCGTCTTCTACCAGAACAAGTTCAAGTGAGCCGCCACCAAGGTCAGCCACCAGACCAGAGATATTTGGCATATTGGCAGTGAGGCCAAGGGTTACAAGGCGGGCTTCATCCTGCGCCGATAATACCATGACCGGCGCGCCTATTATCGCCGCGGCAGGCACTGTGAAAGCTGCAGCATTTTTTGCCCGGCGCACCGCTGCTGTTGCGACCACAATCGTTCGCTCTAGCGACATAGCATTCATAATATGGGAAAACCGGCGAAGTGCTGACAGCGCCAACGCGATTTTATCAGGGTTCAGCATCTCATTCTGGTCAAGACCCTCGCCTAGCTTTACCGTGACCCGTTCATTGAAAAGCGGCAAAGGATAGCGTCCATAGCGCCGATAAATCACCATCCGAATTGAATTTGATCCAATATCGATAACGCCGATAGGCTCATGCTTTGAATGATGTGTTCTGGCAACAAACGGGAGAGCGGGGCTCATCAAAACATCCTATTTTTTTAATATATTATCAGCCAAGCTGCCCTGACCGGACAGGCTTGGGTTTTTCATAAAATAGTGATGCGATGAAAACGGCGTAGCACCCGACTCTACCTTGCTGTAGCTCCCATCACTATTCAATGTCCAGCTATTTAGCGTATCACGCAATCCAGCACCCATAACCTGTTCCAGAGCCTGTGCGCGCACCGTTTCATTTTCCAACGGAATAAAGGTTTCAACGCGGTAGAATAAATTTCGCGGCATGAGGTCAGCAGACGCCATATAAATCAGATTTTCTGAACCCATCATCTCGCCGCCATTTGCAAAAACATAAATGCGGCCATGTTCCAGATACCGCCCGACAATAGAGGTCACGGTGATCGTTTCACTCAGCCCCTTAACATTCGGTCGCAAACAGCAGATGCCGCGCACGATAAGGTGGATTTTCACGCCAGCTTGCGAGGCTTCGTAAAATTTTTTAATGAGCTGTTCATCAACAATCGCATTACATTTAATCAGCACGCCGGATGGCCTGCCAGCCTTGGCATTCGCAATTTCCTTATCGACCATATTCATTAAAAATCGGTGCGAGTCATGCGGTGAAATCACAAGTTTTTTCAGATCTTTTGGCTGAACATGGCTGGTTAAAAAATTAAAGACGCGCCATACATCCTCGCAAATATCCTTATCGCAGGTAAAAAAGGAGAGGTCTGTATAGGTCTTGGCTGTTTGGGGATGATAATTTCCTGTGCCGCAATGGGTATAGGAGACAAGCTTACCTTCTTCGCGGCGCACGACCATCGATAATTTAGAATGTACCTTTAAATCACCAAGCCCATAGGCAACATGAGCGCCAGCTCTCTCAAGACTACGCGCTAGCTGGATATTATTTTCTTCGTCAAACCGGGCCTTTAATTCAATAATCGCTGTTACAGATTTGCCAGCTTCAGCCGCCGCAATGAGGGCTATGGCAATCGGAGATTTTGGGGTTGTCCGGTAAAGCGTCTGACGGATAGCAAGAACATTTGGGTCAGCTGCAGCCTGTTGCAAGAACCGAACAACAACATCAAAACTCTCATAAGGGTGGTGAACAAGAATATCCTTGTTCCGGATAGCGGCAAAACAATCACCCTTAAAATCGAGTACCCGTTGCGGAAATCGTGCGGTAAAAGGGGAATATAGCTCTGATTTAGGAAGTGTTCCGATAATCTGGGAAAAATCACCAATCCCAACATAGCCCGATGCGATATAGATCTGGTCTTGGGTTAGCGACATCTCACGCATCAGAAATGTCTTGGCAGACCCAGCAAGTGTTTCTGAGAGAACCAGTGAGACAACATCACCGCGTCGACGGGCCCGCAAGGCGTTTTCAAACTGACTGACAAGGTCTTCTGCCTCATCATCTATTTCCATCTCTGAATCCCGTAAAACTCGGAACATACCCCACGCCTCAACCTGATAGCCTGGATAGATAAGATCAATAAATTCAAGAATAGCGGCTTCGACCGCAACAAAGCGCGGCACAGCGCCTGGTAATTGAATAAACCGGTCGAGGTTTTCTGGCATCAGAATAACCGCGCGCACAGCTGTTTCATCATGGGTCAGCATGTCGATGAGAACACCCTTACCGCGGTTATGAATAAACGGAAACGGGTGAGCTGGATCAAGGGTCGTCGGTGCCAGTAACGGTAATATATTTTCAGAATACCAGATACGCAGCCAGTCTTGCTCATCTTCTGACATCTGGTCAGGTGACAACAGAGCAAGGCCTGATGATGATAATTTTTTAAGGATAATGGCAAGGCCGTCATCTTGCTGACGGCGGAGGTGATTAGCAGCGTCTGACGTACGCTTCAGGGCCTCATCAAGCCGATCATCTGTTTCAGGTAATGTACGAAACCCGCGCGCCGAAAGCTGCAGCATGCCCGCCAGCCGCACCATATAAAATTCATCGAGATTATCTGATGAGATAGACACAAACCGCAGCTGCTCGCCCAGCGGAATTGTCTCATCATGGGCCGTTGCAAGAACACGTTCATTAAACGAAAGCCAGCTTAGCTCCCTGTCAAATAACAGTTTGTCGGTTTCATGCGGGGCAATTAATACAGATGTCTGTGACATGAGCCTGATTATCTCCAAAACGATAACATACGCCTCTATCGCCTCTTCATAGTCTTAACGTATTACGATGAGGTGAAGCAACTTTACATTATGATTGGTAGAGATGGAGACATCAAATGGTAAAAAGCGACCCCCTTATCGCTTATTTAGCTGTTACATGCTTGCAGTCCCTCATCTGTCTGTGATTTGCTAAGCGTGCACATTATTATGTGGCAACGCGCCCATTCAAATAAGGAGATGAGTTTATGGCTATTTATATGATTGTTGATGTTGATATTCATGATTTGGATGCTTACGAAATTTACAAATCACAAGTCACCCCAATTATCTCAAAATTTGGCGGCGAGTATCTGGTGCGTGGCGGCGCTCATGAAGTGTTGGAAAATGACCTCTGGACACCCACACGCATGGTTATGGTCCGCTTCCCCGATAAGGAATCGGCACTCGGTTTTATCAATTCTGATGAATATGCCCCTGTTAAAAAAATACGGCGGGATAATTCTGACGGCACAGTATTAATTGTCGAAGGCCTGTAATCTCTGCCCTATAATTACGTTTCTACAGATTTGCCTCAGATATAGTTTTAGGACCTGATAAAAAATGACGATACCTTCTTTGTTTGATAACCGATTGCGCCTGCCGCTCATCGCAGCACCAATGTTTCTCTCATCAGGTCCTGAGCTTGTGATTGCCTGTTGCAAGGCTGGTATTGTTGGCACCTTTCCTGCCAAGAACCAGCGAACCATTGAGGGGCTGGATGCATGGCTTGATACAATCACAAGTGAGCTTGCTGCTTTTGAGGCCGAGACAGGGCGCAAAGCAGCCCCGTTCGGGGTTAATCTGATTGTGCATAAATCAAATGAGATTCTCAAAGATGAGCTTGCGATGGTAGCAAAATATAAAGTGCCGCTCGTCATCACATCGCTTGGCGCGGTAAGTGACCTTATCGAAGAAGTTCATCACTATGGCGGCATTGTTTTTCATGACGTCATTAATATGCGCCATGCCCGCAAGGCTGTTGGTGCTGGTGTTGATGGTCTGATTGCGGTTGCAGCAGGGGCAGGTGGTCATACAGGACAAGCAAACCCGTTCGGGCTGGTAAATGAAATTAAACAGGAATTTGATGTCACTATTCTTCTCTCTGGCTCTCTTAGCTCCGGCGGCGATATTGCAGCAGCCCAGATGATGGGAGCTGATTTTGCCTATATGGGAACACGCTTTATCGCAACCGAGGAAAGCTTGTCCCAAGATGATTACAAAAATATGATTGTTGATGCCGAAGCAAGCGACATTGTCCTGACAGATACGATTACCGGCGTAAATGCCAGCTTCATGACGCAGAGTCTGAATGCTGTCGGTATTGATATTACATCTCTAAAAGAGCATGGCGCGCTTGATATCAATAAAGAATTAAGTGATGCCCGTGATGGCGAGACGAATGATATCACGCCATGGCGTGATATCTGGTCTGCAGGGCAAGGCGTTGGCACTATCAGCTCTGTTGAGCCTGTTGCCAGTCTGATTGATACTCTTGCCGATGAATATCATGCACGGTTTGCTGAACAGACAGCGCAAGCCTCCGACTTTGCAAGCTACCCGCCCCATGACCAGCCACAAAAAGGATAATATTTTGAAGACCAGCCCCGGCATAGCTGGCCTGCCATCTGCGCCGCCTATTTTACCGCGTACGCCAGACGGGCAGGTATCACTTGCCCCATTTGACTGGCAGGTGCCAGAACGGTTTAATATTGCTGAGGCTATCTGTGATAAATGGGCAGACACTTGCCCAGAAAAGCGCGCACTGATTCATGTTCCGGTGAACCAAGCAGGTTTTCAGGCAGCTGAAAGCTGGTCATATGGCGCGTTGGCAGACTATTCAAACAGACTTGCCCATCTATTTAGAGAATACGGGATTAGCAAAGGTGACAGGATAGCTGTCATGCTCCCGCAAAGCCCAGCTGTTATTCTGATGCATCTGGCTGCCGCACGGCTGGGTGCGATATTAGTGCCTCTTTTTGTTCTGTTCGGGCCTGATGCCCTTGCCTACCGACTTTCAGATTCAGGGGCGCGTCTTATCGTAACAGATGCAGAAAACATAAAAAAACTTGATGAAATTGACGATAGACTGCCCGACCTCACCGCTATCTGGTGTGTTGAGGCAACGCCCCCATCTGCCTCTCATCTGCGCTCGTTCTGGGATGACATCAAACAACAGGCGCCAACGCAGATGATGCGCAATGATAGTCTGGCTGATGAGCCTGCGATAATGATTTATACCTCTGGCACCACTGGCGCGCCAAAAGGGGCCTTGCATGCCCACCGGATTTTACTTGGCCATTTGCCCTCACTTGAATGTGGTTATGATAGCTTCCCCCATCCCGATGATAAGGGCTGGACGCCTGCTGATTGGGCCTGGATTGGCGGGATGATGGACCTTGCTCTGCCTTGTCTATATTTTGGGGTGCCTCTGGTGAGCTGTGCTCTGCGAAAATTTGACCCCGAAGCCGCATGGGAGCTTGTTAGATTGCAGGAAATCGGCGTGATGTTTCTGCCGCCAACAGCCCTAAAACTCATGCGCGCCGCACCCGTTCCAGAACATGTTTCGGTCCGGTCTATTATTTCGGGTGGCGAAGCCCTTGGCGAAGAATTACTAGACTGGGGCCGCCAGACATTCGGCATTACAATAAATGAAATCTATGGGCAGACCGAATGCAATCTTGTTATTGGCAGTTGCCGGTCTGTTGAGGCAACCCCGGCCCTAATGATGGGACGGCCTATCCCGGGGCACATCATCCATATCATTGACCAAGATGGCCATCCGCTTCCTGCCGGAACTGTAGGGGAAATTGGCGTAAAAAGCCCTCACCCGGTGATGTTTCTGCATTACTGGGGGCGCGCAGAACAGACAGCGGCAAAATTTATCAACGGGTATCTGAAAACTGGCGATTTAGGGATCTGTGACACAGAAGGCTATTTCCGGTTTGTCGCACGCGATGATGATATCATCACCTCGTCAGGCTACCGCATTGGACCAACTGAGATCGAAAATTGTCTGATGTCTCATCCACAAATCTTAATGGCGGCCATCATTGGCGTGCCATGCCCAGAGCGCACCGAGGCTATCAAAGCTATCTTGGTATTACAGGATAAAACGCTTTGTTATGCCGAGAGACAATCCTTGGGAGAGGCCCTTATTTTGCAGGTAAAAGAGCGTCTCTCACCGCATCTTGCGCCGCGCATTATCGAATGGCGCGACAGCCTGCCATTAACCGCTACAGGTAAAATTATGCGGCGCACTTTGCGAGATGAACATTAGGCATTCGTAATAGGCAATGAATCTGTTGTTTGCTGTCTCCCTTTTTTTATGTAACGGTTTTATCGTAGCGCGATTATGAGGAGTGCGGAAAATGACGAAACAAAGCCCTTCAGGGTCAGATAATTCATCACAGTTAAATATGCAGGCTGTCCTTTCAATGCGAGATAGTGGCTATTACTCACAGCGCACAGCAGGCGCAAAACACGCCATCGATAACACCCTTCCGCTGATGCAGCAGGCACTGGCTGCGCTACCTGACGCTGACACTCTTCGATTTGCTGATTTTGGCGCCGCAGATGGCGGGACAAGCGCAGCTCTCTGGTCGCATCTGGTAGCTGGTCTTAGGGCCAGCGGCGATAACCGTCCGATTGAAATTCTTTACACCGACCTGCCATCCAACGATTTCTCGACATTGTTTAGAACAATGCAAGGCATGGAAGGCAATCCGGATGATGCTTATCAGAGCCAACATAAAGATGTTTTTGTACATGGCTGTGGTACAGGCTTTCATCGCCAGCTCATGGCCAATAACAGCTTGTCTATTGGCTTTTCTGCAACAGCAATGCATTACGTCTCGCAAAAACCATGCGAGATTAAAGACCATGTCCATATGGTCGGCGCATCAGCACCAGAACGGGCTGCCTTTGCTGCACAAGCTGCATCTGACTGGGAGGCAATTCTGCTGGCACGAGCTGCTGAAATGCGGACAGGCGGACGCTTCATTATTCTGAATTTCGGCATTGATGAGCAAGGCCGCTATCTTGGCCATACAGGCGGTCAGTCGATGTTTGACCAATTTACGGCTCACTGGCGTGCCCATCTTGAGGCTGGCACAATAACCTCAGAAGAATTTGAGCGCGCAACCTTTGTTCAGCATTACCGCACAGTTGATGAATTCACAGCCCCCTTTGATGATGCAAATGGCGCTGTTCGGCAAGCTGGCCTAAAACTGAATAATATCCGGACCCACCTTACGCCCTGCCCGTACCGCAAAGCCTTTCTGGACTCGCATGGGGCGATGAGCTCTGCTGAATTTGCCGCCTCGCTTATCCCGACAATGCGGAGCTGGTCTGAAACAGTCTTTAGCTCAGCCCTCAATAGCCATCGCTCGCATGAGGAAAAAGCTGCGATTATTGATGCATTTTATGGCAGTTATGAAGCCGAGGTCGCCGCGAATCCTGATGGACATGCGATGGATTATATTCACGCCATTATGGAAATCGAAAAACGCTAATCCCGAGCTATAGAGAGCTAGTCTATTGAGCCCGGGGCTAACGCATATGGGTTTTATTCTTCGTGAATGCCATCAGCGGTAAATACACCGCCCTGATAGATAGCATCCGGCGCATCTCTGCCGGGGCGCGGTAATGTGGCATCAAGTTGCGTGCGGAATGTCTCAGCATTATCTTTTGGCGCCCAGCCAAGATAGTCAACATGCCGGTTATCCCACCACGTGCTATCATTGTTCGACACGCCATAAATGATGGGGCAGCCAAGACGTGGCGCCCGGAAAACACACTCAACCAGAGATACAAAATCACGATAGCTTAGCCAGAGTGACAGCTGCCGATGCGTTTGCGGTTCAGGAAAGCAGGAGCCTATTCTAACAATGGCTGTCTCTATGCCAAATTTACTATGATAGACATTGGCAATCGCCTCGCCAAACACCTTTGATGCACCATAAAGACTATCGGGCTGAGGGTAGACTTTTGAATCAATGCGCTCATTCTGACGGTAAAACCCAACAGTATGATTTGTGCTGGCAAAAATTATCCGCGGCTGGCCCAACAGGCGCGCCGCTTCATAGAGATTCACAATGCCATCAATATTTCCGTCCTTAATAGGTGTCCAGCTATCTTCGATAGAAATCCCGCCAAGATGCAAAATACCATCGCAGCCCTCAACCAGCTTAAAGACAGCATCCTTATCTGCAAGATTGCATTCCATCACCTCTTCATTGGGACGCGCATCCCCCAGAGCTGCTTTGTCTGAGACCCGAATAATCTCGGCCATGTGGCTCAGCCGTTTGCGCATTTCCTGCCCGATACCGCCAGCAGCCCCCGTTATTAATAGTCGTTTTAACATTTTTATCTTTCCTTATTTAACCGGCACTAACCTGCAAACCGGACATGCTCAAGCCCGCCAACACCTAGTCCTGTGATAGCAAAAACACCGCCCGCTAATGGCTGTGTGGCACGGTCAGCCTCGCTCAGCCCCTGAACAAGAGATGTAATATACATAACATCCAGATTTGGCCCACCAAAAATCGGTTTCGTTGGTTTTTCAACCGGCATTTCAATAATTCTATCTACCACACCTTGCGGTGTAATCCTGACAATCTGCCAGCCGCCAACACCCGCCATCCAGTAACAGCCCTCAGCATCAACACATGCGCCATCCGGCCGACCGGCAATCGCGTGCGTATCAAAAAAGACAGCTGGATCTGATATAGGTGTGCCAGTGTCTGTATCATAGTCACACATCCAGATGGTACGGCGCTCGGGAAATGAGTCAGCAAAATACATCCGTTTGCCATCCGGCGAGAAGGTCATGCCGTTGGGCGTATAAATATTATCTTTCCACGGCATACAGGTGCCGTCGGGATCAAAGCGGTAAAACCGGCCCGTTGGTTCCGGTGCTGTGCCGCGGACATCCTTATTATCATTCATGGTGCCAACCCAAAAACGCCCCTGATTATCAGTAACACCGTCATTAAACCGGTTCATGGTCATGTCCGGTTCTGGGTGATGCAGAATAGTGCGGGCGCCTGTTTCAAGATCAAATGTCTGCAACCCACTATCGCCAGCAATCAATAGCCCGCCATTCTCACGCAGCGCAAAACTTCCGATTTTCTCGCCATGCTCTATCTGCTGATGTTTACCATCAGCCGGAGTAAAGCGGTGGATGATACCGACCGGGATATCAACCCATAACAGCGTCTGAGTGCGACTATCCCAGACCGGGCTCTCCCCTATCCGAGACGGCACATCCACAACGCATTCAATTTTCACCATAATAATATTCCTTTTTACTGCAGCAGCTAACAACGACCCTTGCGAGCGCTGATGTCTTCCATAATAAAACAAAAATAACGAGTGGGGCTATGATTAACTATTCAATTACGTCGCCTCACATTTTCGATGCTGGGCCGCCTAACAGCAAATATTAGCAATCATTGCGTAATTATTGACTACCATGGCGTGATTCGATTCGGCATTAAGACATATTCCTGCAGATAACATCATAAAAAACTGACATTATTTTGCGCGTGAGACGGCAGAGATCAGCCCTCACCCCGTCCCCCCTTTATTCCACTATCAGCCCCTTAAATGCTGCCTCATTTAGCTCGTTTTAGTTCTATCCTTTAGGCTAGCATAAGCAATTTTCCTGCAGATTTCAGCCAATTTTAGCAATATTATTCCCTGTTAAGCTTCGTGAAGGATAGCAGAGCAGACAGGCATAACGGTGTGAATATTATGGTTATTTAATGCTTTCTTTATAGAGCCCTACAAAGAAAAATTCACATGGTATACCAAATTTTACTAGACAGACTTTACCTCTTGGCTGTCTAATCAGTTCCACTGAGGGGGGGGTTGCTCATGTTTTGATGTGACCACTTCTAATCAAACACATGGAGAAAATAATGAAATTCTTAAATTTAGCAGTTTCAGCTGTAGCACTTGCTGCTGTGGCTCTTCCTGCATCAGCAGCAACAACGCTGCGTATACAAACGCACCAAGGTGCTGATTCACCTGCTGGCATACTTTACAAAATCTGGGAAGACGACGTTGAGACGATGTCAAATGGCTCGCTCGACATCGAAATGTTCTATTCATCATCAGTTGTTGGCTCAGTTGAGACTTTCGATGCCGCAGCAAATGGTATCCTTGACTGTGACATGACTGGCGGCGCTTACCAGACAGGTAAGAACCCTGCATTCCAGTTTGTTGGAGACGTAATGGGTGGGTATGACACAGCTTGGCAGCAGTATAGCTGGCTATATTATGGCGATGGTTATGCAGCAGCTCAGGAACTGTACAACAAATTTGGCATGCAGCTGATTGGTTGGACAGTATTTGGTCATGAAAGCCTATCTTCTTCTAAGCCTATCAGAGGTTTTGAAGATTTAAAAAATTGGAAGTTCCGTTCGCCTCCAGGTCTAGAAACTGAAATTTTCACAGGTCTTGGCGCATCACCTATCGTGATGGATTTCACTGAAATCTTTACCGCTTTAGAAACAGGCATCATCGACGGTGCTGACGCATCTAGCTTGGCTAACAATGTCGGCTTAGGTCTTTATGACCTTGTAAGCCATGCAACATACCCTGGCTTCCACTCTATGCCGGCTGACCACCTAGCTTGTAACAAAGCTGTTTGGGATGGTCTTACAGAGTCACAGCGCCGTATCATGGAAACTGCTATGCAAAAAGTTTCAATGCATGCAGCACTTCAAAATGAAAAGAAGAATGCTGAAGCTGTTGTTATGCTGAAGGCAAAAGGTGTAACGCTTCATGATTGGTCAGAAGCAGACCGTTCAAAGTTCAGAGAGATTGCACAAACAGCGTGGGATGGCTGGGCAGCAAAGACACCAGAAGCAGCTGCTCTAGTTGCTAGCCACCGCGAATATTTGGGCCAGCTTGGATTGATTTCCAAGTAAGTTCTAAAAATTCTTTAGAGGAGCGGTTTTCCAATTCTTAGAACCGCTCCTTATTTTTTAAGTTTTTTTATTAATTATATTTATCAATAAACATTTTCAACTAATCTGGTGGGTGAGATGCAGGAACAAAGCGTGTGGCTAGGACGTTACAAGGGATTAGTACGCAAGTTAATGATGTGGTCATTTTCTCTTACACTGCTGTTATTTTTTATAATGGTAGTGAATAAAGTCTTCTTTGGAGGCCAGGTTGGTGTTCATGAGATGCTTCGCCCAGAAGAAGGCGGCGTTTTAGCTGTAACGTTATTGAGCTTGCTCGCCTTATCACTGCTGATTGGCGGAATATACTTCTCTGATAAAAAGGGTGCCATTGAACAAGACCAATCAGGGTTTTTTGATATTTTCTCTTTGGTCAGCTCGCGCATTGCTTTTGCGGCTGTTTTATTCATCGAATTTGTAATGCTTTATGAGGTAATTGCTCGGTATGTGTTTACGAGGCCGACCTTATGGGCAAATGAGATGACAATGTGGATTGCCGCATTCCTGTTCTTGCTAGCAGGGCTCTATTCTATGCAGCAAAGAAGCCATATACGTATTTTCATTATCTATGAAATGTTCCCACGTTGGGCAAAGAAACTTGCTGACTCAGTCTCTGTTCTGCTGATTACGGTATTCGCCTTTTGTCTGGTATGGGGCAGCTACAATGAAGCTCTTGATAAATTTCAGCGCTTCGAGAGTTTTGGAACCGCATGGGATCCACCGATACCAGCCACTGTTAAGCCAGCTATCTTGATCGCTATTGTGCTGGTAGCAGTTCAGGCAATTTCAAACTTAATTGCAGACTGGAATAAAGAAGAAAAAAAATATTCCCCTGCAGATGAAATTGATGAAGTTGAAATTGAAAATATCCGTAAAACTCTTAAGGAGCAGTCATAATGGTTGATGTAGGCACTCTTAGCCTTATCGTTTTAGCTGGTATGTTTGTTTTATTAGCAATTGGGATGCCTCTTGGTTTTGCATCAGCAATTTTAGCTGTTGTAACACTCGTCCTGAAATTTGGCCCCGATCTTATGTTTTCGGATTTTGGGCGTGGCCCCTTTTCCATATTGAGCCAAGCAATATATCGACAAATGACTAACTATGTTCTGATATCAGTGCCTCTATTTATTTTTATGGCGGCATTATTAGAACGTTCGGGTATTGCGCGTGATATGTATTCATCTCTGCAAGTTTGGCTCAGCCGGACTCGTGGCGGCATCGCTATCGTGACCTCGATAATGGCTGTTATTATGGCCGCTATGTCGGGCATTATCGGCGGTGAGGTTGTATTGCTGGGTCTTATTGCTCTGCCGCAAATGTTGCGTCTAGGCTATAATCAAAACCTCGCTATTGGAACGATCTGTGCCTCAGGCTCTCTCGGCACAATGATACCCCCATCAATTGTTTTGATTTTCTATGGTCTTGTTACAGAGACTTCCATCAAAGCTTTATTCACAGCTTCATTCATCCCAGGCTTTATGCTGGCCTCTTTCTTCATCATTTACATCGTGGTCGTGACACGATTAAAGCCTGAAACTGCGCCACTCCCAGAGGCGTCACCAGATGACATCGCAGTAGGGGAAAAACGTTTAATGTTTCTTGGTTTCCTGTCGCGCTTCTCTCTGTGGATTACAGGTGTGATATTTTTCCGGGCGTTATTTTTCACGGTAACAGGTGAGAACGTTATTGAAGAAGGCGTTGATCCCATCTTCTTAGGTATGGTGTCTGATTTGCCTTACATTGCTGGCGCTTTCTTTATAAGTCTTGCCCTTGTCTATCTTGTTGTTGGTAAAGAGCGCACGAAGATTGGCTGGGAAATGGGTAAAGGCCTTATCGCTCCAACAGTTGTTATTGGCGTTGTTCTGGGGTCTATCTATGGTGGGATAACCGGCATTACCGAGGCAGCAGGTATGGGCGTTATTGCAGTATTTGTTATCGGTCTTATCAGACGTGAAATGACGTTTGAGATTGTCTGGGACTCAGTGATGCGTACCCTGAAATCCACTGGCACTATCATCTGGGTGACATTTGGTGCAGCTGCGCTTGCGGCAGCTTACACTCTTGTTGGCGGTCCAACCTTCATTGCTAATCTCATTGTTGGATATGAATTGCCGACGATGGGTGTGATCCTCGTCATGATGCTGATTTTCCTTATTATGGGGATGTTTATGGACTGGGTTGGGATCGTGTTGCTGATTATGCCAGTGTTCCTGCCTATCGTTAAGAAACTTCCCATACAAGATATTGGCGTGTTTGGCAGCCTTGAGCCAAAACATATCGCAGTCTGGTTTGGTGTGGTATTCTGTATGAATATGCAGGTGTCGTTCTTATCACCACCGTTTGGACCTGCTGCCTTCTATCTGAAATCAGTTGCTCCTGCGCATATATCACTTACTGATATCTTCCGCGGGTTCCTTCCATTCATTGGTATCCAGCTAGTCGCACTTTCTGTTCTTCTATTATGGCCACAAATTGTAACTATATTGCTTTGATCACGCGTTGATCAAAACTGAGGCGAGGTAAGGCAATGGCAAAAATCCACAATGTTAAAGTTGGATTTTTCGCCTTGCCACCCGCAACCAGACTGGTCGATGCCCGCCATGGCGACCATGATGTTATAGAACTTATTACAGTCGCCCTCACCGATGAGACAGGTGCTACTGGTATTGGCTACACTTTCACCGGCGGTCATAACGGGGCAGCTATCCATAAAGGGATAGAGGCTGATATTGTGCCGCTTCTTGCTGGTGAAGACGCAGATCAAATTGCTGCTATATGGGATAAGATTTGGTGGGCTTGCCATTATGGTGGGCGCGGCGGGCCTATGGTTCTGGCTCTGTCTGCTGTTGATATCGCCTTGTGGGATTTGAAGGCAAAACGTGCTGGTCTTCCGCTCTGGCGATTACTTGGCGGATATTCTACATCGGTGAGATGCTATGCGGGCGGCATTGATTTGCATCTGGAGGGCGACGCGCTTCTTGCGACAGTTGATGCAGCAATCGCAACTGGCCAAACTGCTTATAAGATGAAGGTCGGGCGTGATAATCTGGCGGAGGATGTTGCTCGTCTGACAGCAGTACGTCGCCATGTTGGTGATGACTTCACTCTGATGATTGATGCGAATATGAAATACCGGGCAAGCGAGGCAATTACGGCTGCCCGTGCGTTTCAGCCCGCCTTGCCGCTCTGGTTTGAAGAGCCTGTTGTTCCTGAAGATATTGATGGTCTTACAAGGGTTGCACAAGAAGGCGGGCTTGCTGTTGCGACAGGTGAGAATTTCAGGAGCCTGTGGGAGTTTGCTGAAACAATAAAACGCACGCCAATAAGTTACCCTCAGCCAGATGTAACAAATTGTGGCGGTGTGTCTGCTTTTATGAAAATCGCGGCACTGGCAGACGCCTTTCATTTACCGATCGCCTCGCATGGGGCGCATGATATCACCGTTCATCTGATGGCCGCCTGCCCGAACGCATCCTATCTAGAAGCGCACGGGTTTGGCCTTGACAGATATATCTCTCACCCTCTTATCATTAAGGATGGATTTGCACAGGCGCCTGAAATACCTGGCATTGGATTTACCTTCGATGAAGAGGGATTATCAGCTTTTTGTGTGAGTGCTCAGGAGCATGACCTAAGATCATAATTTTTTTTGGAGGAGTTAAGAGGCTATGCTAACAGACAACCAAATCGCATCATTTCAAAAAAATGGTTATCTGGTCGTAGAAAATGTTTTTGATGACGACACTATTCTTACGCCAGTTCGGGCTGAATATTCAGCCCTGCTTGATACGGTGATTGAGGGTTGGGTTGCCGAGGGAAACATAACGCCGCCGCCTGCAGGTTCAGATTTTTTTGATAAGCTGAATTATTGCTATCAGGCAGGATGTGACTGGTTCCAGCCACTCGATATATCGCTTCCCGGTGACCGCATTTTTGCAAATACCCCGATGCATTTTGGACCAGCTATCTTCAGCCTGCTAACCTCTCCTACTCTACTGGATATTGTAGGCCAGCTTATTGGCCCTGAGATTACATCAAACCCGATACAGCATGTGCGCTTAAAGCCGCCCGTCACGGCCTTGAACCATGATGAGGTGCGCGCTCATATCGCCCATACTGACTGGCATCAGGATAGAGGTGTTGCGTTACACGAAGCAGACAATACAAACATGGTTACTGTCTGGTGCGCCATAACTGATGCGACGGTTGAAAATGGCTGTCTGCAGGTTATCCCGCGGACAGCAGACCAATCTCTTTTGCCGCATTGCCCGAAAAAACAAACAGCCATTGCTGATGGCTTCATTGATGAAAGCAAGGCTGTGCCTTTGCCAGTGAAGTCAGGCGGTATCGTGCTGTTCCACCCGCTCACGCCGCATTCCTCCCTCAGCAATCAAACTGACTCATTCCGCTGGTCATTTGATATCCGGTTTAATACCACAGGCGAGCCAACAGGTCGGGCGCAGTTCCCTGAATTTGTTGCCCGCTCACCATCAAACCCAAGCTCTGTTCTCTCCGACTGGCAGGAATGGCGCGGCATGTGGGAGGCAGCTCGCACGCGCCTTGCCGAAAAGCAACATATTGATATCCACCGCTGGTCATCAGATGCGCCAACATGCGCATAATCAGTAAACCCAATCAGGATAATATAACTTATAAGGTAGGTAGATGAACCTTAGCGCCATGCTTTCATCACGCATTCAGAATAACCGTCCTGTAAGGGTCGGACTGATAGGTGCGGGTAAATTCGGCTCCATGATATTATCTCAAGCCCGGCATATTAACGGGCTTCATATAATGGCTGTTGCTGATCTTGATCTTAACAAGGCACAAGACTCATTTCAGCGGGTTGGCTGGGATACAAAAAGTTGTTTTGCTGGCAGTGCTGCCGAAGCTGTTATATCCGGCAAAACCTGGCTCACAGACAATGCAGCAGACATCTGCGCGCTCTCCGAATTAGACTGTATTATCGAAGCAACAGGACATCCCCTTTTTGGCGTCCGTCATGCTGTGATGGCACTTCAACAAGCAAAGCATGTTGTGATGGTCAATGTTGAGGCAGATGTTCTATGCGGCCCCTACCTTACCCAGCTTGCCGATGAAAATAATGTTATCTTTAGCATGGCATATGGCGATCAGCCTGCCGCTATTTGCGAGCTAGTTGACTGGGTACGCACAAACGGGTTTGAGCTAATATCTGCTGGCAAGGGCATGAATTTCCAGCCGCATTTTCGCTATTCAACTCCTGATACCGTCTGGAGCTATTTTGGCTGGAGTGATGAAGAGGTTGCGGCCGGTGACTTTAATCCAAAAATGTATAATTCTTTTACCGACGGCACCAAGGCCGCCATTGAGATGGCAGCTGTAGCGAATGCTACTGGCCTTGACTGTCCTGATGATGGACTTGCATTCTATCCTGCTGGCTTGCATGATCTTGCCCGTGTCTTCACACCAGAATCTGCAGGTGGCCGGTTGCCCAAAGCAGGGCTTCTGGACATTGCAGCAAGTTGTGAGCCTGATGGGCGCTCTGTCTATAATAATATCAATTATGGCATGTTTGTTACCTTCAAAGCCCCCAATGAGTATAGCCGCGACTGTTTTAAGCAATATGGGTTATTAACCGATAAATCTGGATGGTATGGCTCAATGTGGCGGCCGTTTCATCTGATTGGTCTGGAAACAAATACCAGCGTAATGTCTGCTGTCCTGCGGCATGAGGCAACAGGGGCATCACGGATATGGAATGCTGATGCAGTTGCAACAGCCAAACGTGACCTTAACGCCGGCGAGATGCTTGATGGTGAAGGCGGCTATTGTGTGTGGGCAAAAGCTATCCCTGCCAGCCAGTCTCATCGCATTGGCGCTCTGCCAATTGGACTTGCACATCATGTAAAACTGAAACATCCTGTCGCCAAGGATCAGGTTGTTAAAATGAGCGATGTTGAGTTAGTCGATGTTGATGATATTATTGGCTTTAGAGACAAGATGGTGCCCCTCCTTACCAGCTCTTAGTAACCCGTCATAATGACGATACATTACGGGCACAAAACAAGAAAGTTACGAAGATGACAGATTTTATCCGCCTTGATACTGCAGACAATGTGATTACGGCAACAGCGCCATTAGAAGCAGGCGCTGCCCTTGAAAAGGTTGTCACAACAGGGCTTGTTCCGCGCTCTCATAAAGTGGCAGCAGAGCTGATATCGGCTGGAGATGCGATACGAAAATATGCCCAGATTATCGGTTATGCCTCCGAAGACATTCCTGCAGGAGCGCATGTTCACACCCATAATGTTGAGTTCCGGAATGTTGAAGGCGCTTATGAATTTGGCACAGACTTGCGGCATCCAAATTTTGTTGCTGAAGCATCGCGCGATACTTTCATGGGATATCGCCGGGAAAATGGCAGTGTTGGCACCCGCAATTATATTGGCATCCTGACATCTGTGAACTGTTCTGCAACAGCTGCCCGGATGATCGCCAGCGCCTTTGGTCCTGAAGAGCTCGCACAATATCCGAATGTTGATGGTGTTGTTGCCTTTGTCCACGGCACCGGGTGCGGCATGGCCGGGCAAGGTGACGGATTTGATGCACTACAGCGGGTCATGTGGGGCTATGCCCGCCATCCAAACCATGCCGGTATCGTAATGGTAGGGCTTGGCTGCGAGATGAACCAGATTGACTGGTTGCTTGAAATGTATGGCCTAAAACAAGGACCGCTCTTTCATGCCATGAATATTCAGGACACAGATGGCTTACGTAAGACCATTGAAACAGGGATTGCCCGGGTCCGTGAGATGCTCCCCGAAGCCAATAAGTGCGTGCGTGAGCCCTGTCCGGTTTCTGAATTGACGGTAGCATTGCAATGTGGCGGCTCTGATGCGCTCTCAGGAGTTACTGCTAATCCGGCGCTTGGCTATGCCTGCGATATGCTGGTCTCGCAAGGCGGTACAGGCGTGCTCGCCGAAACACCTGAAATTTATGGCGCCGAGCATCTGCTCACACGCCGTGCCATCACTAATGAAACCGGCCAGAAGCTGGTAGATTTGATCGGGTGGTGGGAAGATTATACCGAACGCAATAAAGGCTCTATGGATAACAACCCAAGTCCGGGTAATAAAAAAGGTGGCCTGACAACAATTCTAGAAAAATCACTTGGTGCAGCGGCCAAGGGCGGCACAACGCCTCTGCAAGGCGTCTATAAATATGCCGAGCCTGTGACCAGCCGCGGCTTTACCTTTATGGACTCGCCCGGCTATGACCCAGCCTCAGTAACAGGTCAGATAGCCAGCGGCTGTAACCTTGTTGCCTTTACCACAGGGCGCGGGTCTGCGTTCGGCTCAAAGCCCGCCCCTTGTATCAAAATTGCGACCAACACCGAAATGTATAATCGTCTGCATGAAGATATGGATGTGAATGCTGGTACGATGCTGACTGAAAACCATAGCCTTGCAGAAAAGGGGCAGGAAATTTATGACCTGCTTGTCTCGGTTGGCTCTGGCACTCAGTCAAAATCAGAAGCCCAAGGTCTTGGTGATTATGAATTTGTACCTTGGCAAATTGGCGCAACCATGTAGCGCTTCTGCTTTGGTTTTTGAGCTATAATATGCGTTCATAAATCATCTTTATGGGTGATGAGGTAGTGTTATTATCGAAAAACTAATAGACCAATTTTGGACGTGAAGAGGCGTCTGGAAGGAGCAAACACTGTGGAAAATTCGCTACATAATATTAATCTTTCTACGTTGGCCGAAGAAACATATTCAGCTGTCTATTCTGATGTGTGTGATGCATCAGGCTTTAGACATCAGACACTTGACCCAGGCATGAGATTACTGGCTGGGCCTAAAAATGTTCTGATTGGATGGGCGCGTACTGCTGTGAGCCGTCCGGTAACAGACATCCCAGACAGACCCTATGGCGGTGAAATTGATTTTATAGACTCACTATCAACAGGCGATGTTGTGGTACTTGACTGCTCACGCAAACCTGCGGCTGCGTGGGGTGAGCTATTCTCAACAGCATCTGTTGGGCGCGGCGCCAGAGGGGCGTTAGTGGATGGGCTTATTCGTGATATTGAAAAAATTGACCAGCTTGATAAATTTCCTGTTTTTGGTCGTGGTGGCCGCCCAACCGATAGTTTAGGACGGGTTGCAATCGCTGAGTATGATATTCCTGTCTGCGTCTATGGGCTAACCGTGAATTCAGGTGATTTAATCGTTTGCGATACAGATGGCGCTATTGTTGTGCCGCGTGAACATGCGTTGGATATTATTGAAAAGGCGCGCACTAAAGCATCAATCGAAAGTGAAGCACGCGCGCTTCTGCTGGATGGTGGGTATCTGAGAGATGTATGGGAAAAATATCGCGTACTCTAGTGTTATTCTGGGGTCATTCTAGGGTAGGGACTACGACTAACGGGGGAGCGTTCACTCGTTAATTTTTATGAGAGGGGCAAGCCAGAAAGAGGCGGCCTCTTACTGCAAGGAGATGGTTATGCAGCAACGCCTGACAATGGGACTGATCGGTGAAAATATCTCGCGAACCAGATTACCGGCAGCGCTTGAAATTATGTGCGCACAGCATGGTCTTACCCTCTCCTTCACCCCAATTGATAGCAAGGGTGATGATGGGTTTGATTTTGATGCCACAGTTGCGCGGCTTATTGCAGATGGCTGGGACGGCGTTACGGTAACCCATCCCTTTAAGCTGAACGCGGCCAAAGCTGCTGGCAATCATGCCCCGCAAGGTGCTGGCGGAACCCGCCTTGCCGCCTCTAACCTGCTAAAATTTTCGTCTCCGCTCATCGCCTATAACACTGACTATTCTGGCTTCATTCATATGTGGCGCCGCTTATCAGATAGAGCGCCGGGGCATGTTGCCATGGCCGGCGCGGGCGGTGTTGCCAGTGCTATCGGCCCTGCCCTTATTCAACTTGGCGCAGAAAGCATTACTATCTGGGATGTCGATGATGTGCGCGCAGATGAGCTTGCACGCTCACTCGGGCCAACCGCACAGGCGATTAGGATAGCAGAGGCAGAGGCAGCCTGCGCATCTTCTGATGGCCTTATTAATGCAACATCACTTGGCATGGCAGGATATGGCGGCACAGCATTTGAGCCGCACTGGCTGACGCACGCATCATGGGCCTTTGATGCTGTTTACACACCGAACATGACACCATTCCTTACAGCCGCCAAGAGCGCTGGCCTGACCTGCCTATCCGGGTTTTCGCTCTTTCAAAGCATGGCGATTGAGACATTTACAACTTACACAGGCCTGCCTGTTGATGGCGATGATATTATTGGCAAGCTAGAGGCGCTTCGCCCTGACGACTAGAATCTTGTATATCGCACCCCCCCTTTGAGCAGTTCATAAAATAACAAACATAGGAATATCCATAATGAGCCAAAAGACAGCCCGCAGACGCACCTTCTTTTGTGATATATCATACTCATGGTAGGCGCGATTGCACAAAAACAGGATAGAGCCCTGTTTGGCATTATTTTGATGGTGATTGCCTATCTTATTTTCTCATTCATTGATGTGAGCGCAAAATGGTTGGCAATAGCAGGACTGCCTGCCATGCAACTTGCCTTTATGCGATATGTTGGACATATGGCGATTTCAACAGGTCTGCTTGTGCGGGATGGCGATCTTGGCTCACTGTTCCGGACCAAATATCTGCTGGTTGTCATGTTCAGGGGTAGTCTTCTGATGGGCTCGACTATCCTGAATTTTATTGCCGTGCAATATCTGCCCCTCACCCTTACCTCAACCATCTTATTTTCAGCGCCAATTATTATCTGCCTGTTATCATGGCCTCTGTTGGGGGAAAAGGTTGGCTATTGGCGATGGTCAGCCATCATGCTTGGCTTTATCGGTATTCTGGTCACAATCCGCCCGTTTGATTCTGATTTTCATTATGCCGCGTTTTATTCTCTCGGCGGCGCCTTCTGCTTTGCTTTATATTCAATCCTTACCCGCAGGCTTGCTGGTGAAATTTCAGTAGATGTGATGCAGTTTCATTCAGGCTTTGTTGGCACGGTTGTTCTGCTGCCATTTGCTATTTTAAGCTGGCAGTCTCCTGACACAATGATGGATTGGGCCATTATGATTATGCTGGGCGTCTTTGGCTGGATGGGGCATCAGCTCCTTACCCACGCCCATAGCTTTGCTGCGGCAAACGTGCTGACCCCCTTTGGCTATTCTTTCATCTTGTTTTTAACAACATGGAGCTATCTGGTGTTTGATCATCTACCAGATATCTGGACCGTTATCGGCGCGAGTATCATCATTACCTCAGGCCTCATCATCTGGTTCAGAGAAATGAAAAAAGCAAAGGTAATGCAGCCTTAACGATAACAGGCTGGAACGTTGGCCTGTTATCGCCAGCCTGTTATACTCGATAGGCATCAAGAGTGTCGCGCCTGATGGTAATGCCAAGTCCCGGGGCATCTGGAACCACTACCATTTTATCTTGTAGCTCAAGAGGCGCTGTTGTGAGCTCGCGGCGGAAGGGGTGTGATGACTGGTCATATTCAAGGATAGGCTGGCGGGCAAAGATCGAATGGTGGGTGGTAGGAATAGCTGATATCCATTGCAAAGATGCTGCTTGTGCAATAGCGCTGCCCCAGACATGCGGGTTCACTTCAACACCAAATGCCTGTGCTAATATGGTGATGTGGCGCGCCCCTGAAAAGCCGCCACATGAACCAATATCAGGCTGTGCAATATCAAGTGCCCCTGCGGTAAACAGAGATTTGAATCCATACAGGCTATGCTCATTTTCGCCGCCCGCTATCGCCATAGGAAGGCGAGCGCGCATTTCGGCATAGCCCTCAATATCTTCGGGCACAACAGGCTCTTCATACCAGCGCAAATTAGCATCTGCCAGTCTATCGCCAAGCATCAGAGCTTCCCGGCGGCCATAGGCATGATTGGTATCCACCATCAATGTGACATCTCGGCTGCCAAGGGCGGTCTGTATAGCATCCATCACGGCGATATCATCATCAACACCAAAACCAAGCTTAACCTTCATCAACCGGAAGCCATTATCATAATGCATCAGGGCTTCGTCTGCCAGCCGGCCAGCTTCGCCTTGACCATGGAGCCGGTAGAATCCTGTTGCATAGGGCTGAACGACTTTCCGGAAAGCACCTCCTAAAAGCTGGCTAATCGGCTGGCCATAAAACTGTCCTGCAATATCCCAAAGCGCAATATCAATGCCGCTAATCGCTGCCATCACAGCGCCTTTGCGGCCAAAATCACGGGACCGATGATACATATCAAACCAGAGACGTTCGATATCTAGTGGATTTTCACCAATCAGCATATCAGCAAAACAGCTCTTGATAGCAGCGGCCGCAATTTCCGGTGTTTCAAGGCCTTGCGTAAAGGCCTCACCCCAGCCAGTTACCCCTGTATCAGTTGTAATTTCAACCAATGTTGCCGCGCGTTGTCGCACCCACCCTTGAGAGAAAGCGAACGGGGTTTCAAGCTGTGATTTCAGCACATGGACATCAATATTTTTGATTTTCATTTCCGTCTATCTTTCTCTGCGTTTTAATTTTTGACACGGCCTCGGCGATTATGTTTGCAGTCTTAAGATTAACCTGTCTAACGTTTATCCTGTGTGTTTCTGGCTAGCTTCATCAAGATAGATACATAACCAACAGAAACCCTACATAATTAGGAGGAGATTATCCATGACAAAAGTGGGCGTAATCGGGCTTGGAGATATGGGATCAGGACTTGCAAAGAACCTGTTAAAGGCAGGCTTTGATGTTGCCGGTTTGGATTTATCAGAAGAACGCCGTGCCGCGTTTGTTAAGATGGGTGGCAGGGCAGTTGAAACACCTGCTGCGTTAGCTGATGGTGCAGAGGCTGTCTTTATCATGGTGATGAATGGTGGGCAGGTTGAAGCTGTTCTGTTTGGCGCAGATGGCGCACTAGAAACGCTGTCTGATGATGCTGCGATTATTCTGACCGCTACTATTAAGCCACGAGAGGGACGCGAGATTGGCGCCCGTGTGATAGAGGCGGGCAAGCAGATCATTGACTCGCCCGTCAGTGGCGGGTTCCCCGGCGCACAAGGCGGCTCATTAACAATGATGGCAGCAGCCCCAGACGCGCTCATCGCAGCAAAGCGGCATATCATGGATGCTGTCTCTGCCAATATCCATCACGTTGGCACAAACCCAGGTGATGGCCAATCGGTGAAAGCCTGCCTTCAGTCTCTTATCGGCTCTATTTTCACCGCTACATTCGAAGCCTCCACCCTTGCCGCAAAAGCCGGCATTTCAGGTCAGGTTCTTTATGATGTATTTTCAACATCCGGCGCCGGATGCGGGGTCGCCAATACAGCTCTTGGGAATATCATCGACCGTAAATTTAGCGATACTGGCAGCCATATCTCTACCATGCATAAAGACCTTACGATTGCTCTTGGGTTTGGAGAAGAATTGGGCGTACCGCTTCATACAGCATCAACAGCGATGCAATTATTCCATGCCGGCAAGACAAAATACCCAGACGGCGATAACTGGGTTGTTACCCGTGTTCTCGAAGAGATTGTCGGGGCTGAACTGCATAGAGAAAAAGGATAATAACCGATGAAACTAGGGGTAATTTGTGATGGCATCAGCCGCGATCTAGCGCATACGCTAACTGTAATGGATGAGTTCGAGCTTGAATATGCTGAACTTCAATTTGTCTGGGACAAGGAAGTGGGTGACCATTCTGCTGAACAGATAGCTGAGATAAAGCGTCTCACCACAGCTCATAATAAGCCTGTCTCTTGTCTCTCGCGGCATATTTTTGCCGGCCTCACGACTGCGACAGTCGCGGGCGATGCAGACCATACAAAACATATGGATGCCCTAAAGCGGGTTATTGCAATGGCGCATGAACTTACCTGTCCTCTGGTCCGGATTATGACGTCAAAAAAGGAACAGATTTTATGGGGTATGAACGGGGCTGAACAATGGAATGTTGCCAAGGGCGCGTGGGATACATTGCCGCCGCTTATCGCGCCCGCTGTTGAGCTTGCTCGCGCTGAAGGCATCAAGCTTGTGGTTGAAACAGGCAATGGCACAATGGTGAATTCAAACTATACCGGCCGCAAGCTGATTGATGATTTGGATGCTAAGGATGTGTTGGGTGTCTTATGGGACCCGGCAAATAATTGCTGGTGTCATGAAAACGCCTATCCAGAAGGCTATGATGAGATTAAGGACGGCTATCTAAGCCATATCCATATCAAGGATGTGCAGGTGGATACGCCGCGCGCAACATTGGAAGTACGCCCAATGGGCGAAGGCCAGCTAGCCCCTCTCTTCAAGCCCCTCGCCGATGCGCTGCGGGCCGATAATTATGATGGTGTTATCTCGTTCGAGAGCGTGTATCACCCCGGTAACGGCGATTTTGAAGCAGGCTTCCGGCAGAATATCGGCCTATTCAAAGAGCTATTTGGCTGATATGATTGGGGTTCTTCCCCTGTTCAAAAATTCAAAATCATATTATATTTTTCCTCCTTGAACAGCACCCTCCAGGAAAATTAAGCAATTATTTAATACTTAGACGAATTAAAACAAAAATTCCTAATATTTAAATTGTAGTGCTTTATCTATAAGATACCCTGATATCACAGGTTTTAGTTTAGTTTTTGCTGAGTAATAACTGAACTACCAAATAGAGTTTTAAGGGGAGAGACTCGATATGCCTCAGGAAATTGACATACTGGTGAGTGAAGTCGGCCCACGAGATGGTTTACAGAGCATCAAACGTACAATGCCGACAGAGGCGAAACTTCATTGGATTAAAGCCCTTGCATCATCAGGGCTTAGGGAGATTGAAGTAGGTTCTTTCGTATCGCCGCGACTATTACCACAAATGGCAGATTGCGGCATGCTTGTAAGGGAATCAAATAAAATTGAAGGTCTCACAGTTCTAGCGCTGGTTCCCAACCTGAAGGGCGCAGAAAACGCAGTTGCGGCGGGCGCACGCAAGTTAACAATGCCGCCATCAGCCTCACGGGCGCATAGCCTTAATAATATTGGCATGACCCCCGAAGAAGCGATCGAAGAGGTTCGCCACGTTTGCGCTTTTCGTGACTCTCTCCCGTCTGAGAAACGTCCAGATGTTGAGGCCAGCATCTCAACAGCGTTTGGCTGCACACTCGAAGGTAAAGTTTCGGAAGACTGGGTGATCGAGATTGCTGGCCTACTAGCAAAGGCTGGCGCAGATAGTATCGGTCTTTCGGACACGACCGGCTATGCCAACCCAGCCCAAATCAAGCGCATGTTTCGCCGCCTTCGCAGCGAAATTGGTGTGGAAAAAATGGGAGGTGCTCATCTGCATAACACGCGTGGCCAAGGCCTTGCCAATGTCGTAGCCGCCCTTGAGGTTGATGTGACCACCTTTGATTCCTCACTTGGTGGACTTGGAGGCTGCCCCTACGCTCCCGGAGCATCTGGCAATATTGTGACGGAAGATCTTGTCTTTATGTTGGAAGCTATGGGGCTGCGCACAGGTGTAGATATAGACGCGTTGATCGCTGCTCGCGAGGTGCTGCTGCGCGGACTGCCAAATGAAGTCATCTATGGCAACATCCCTGATGTTGGCTTGCCCAAGGGTTTCACCTACGCCAGCGGAAGGAGTGTTACATGACCAGCGCACCCCGCCCTCTTGATGGTGTCAAGGTCGTGGAATTCAGCCACATGGTGATGGGGCCTACCTGCGGCCTCATTCTCGCCGACCTAGGTGCTGATGTAGTCAAAGTTGAGCCTGCTTCTGGAGGTGATAATACTCGTTACCTACCGGGGTCGGGATCCGGTATTTTTGGCACCTACAACCGCAATAAGCGTAGTGTCTCAGTAAACTTAAAGTCTCCAGAAGGCCTCGAATTTGCTTCCCGGCTCGTGCGAGAATCCGATGTTTTAATAGAAAATTTCAGTGCAGGAGTACTGGAACGTCTTGGCCTTGGTTATGAGGCAATGCAAAAAGCTAACCCTAGGTTAGTCTACTGCGCGCTAAAGGGCTTTCTTAGCGGACCCTACGAACAGCGTGTTGCTCTTGACGAAGTAGTGCAGATGATGGGTGGATTAGCTTATATGACTGGGCCCGAGGGGCGTCCGTTACGGGCCGGTGCATCTGTTAATGACGTGATGGGTGGGCTATTTGGTGTTGTTGCCATTCAGGCCGCACTATGGGAACGGCAGCGCACTGGAAAAGGCACCTTTGTCCGCTCAGGTCTATTTGAAAACAACATGTTTCTTGTTGCACAACACATGCTACAATACCGACAAACTGGGGTTCCTGCAGTACCTATGCCCGAGCGTAAATCTGCTTGGGCGATCTATGATGTTTTCGAGACTGCTGACGATGAAAATATTTTTGTGGGCGTAGTGAGTGATAAGCAGTGGACTCAGTTCTGTAACGCCTTTGACCTAGACGATTTACTTCAGAATGAAGACCTTCACAGCAACGCACAACGGGTGGCGCAGCGAGAATCATTCATGCCGCGCCTGCGCGAAATGTTCAAAGGGCAAGAACTTCTGCAAACAATTACAATTTGTGAGCGCGTCGGCTTGCCCTTTGCACCAATTTTGCGGCCGGACCAACTTTTCGATGACCCTCATGTAAACCACCCTGGTGCGACAGTCGAAGTAACCCTGAGCAATGGTGTGCGGACACAGGTTCCTGCGCTCCCATTTGAATATGGTGGCAGCCGGCTAGGCCTGTATCGTGACCTGCCACAAATCGGTGAACACAACGATGCTGTCGCACGTGAGTTGGGGTACTCAGATGAGGCGCTGGAGCGCCTGCGTCCCTCGCTAGGCACCGCCACGAACGATAAACCAGAAAAATAAAGCTGGGACAAAATTGCTTATTCCTGCTTTCACTAGCCGAATAAGTTTACCCGAAGGCTTAGGGGCACAGACCATGATTAAGGCTCTCGACCCAATGCGCTCAACCACAACTGGCTCATAACACCCTTAGTTACTGGTGACACTGGGAGCAATAAAACCCAGTACTTTTTTGGTGGGGATGTGTCATCTAATATGGCTATAGGCTTCTGCTGAAATATTAAATAGCGAAGTTAGCCCGTATTCTGAACTGTCTTAAATCAACATCTTGGTATCCCCATCAATAGACAATGCTTGCCCACTAATCATCCTTCCACGCATACTAGCCAGAAAAAGGATTTGATCCGCTAGGTGCTGGGCAGTTACATAATCTTTCAATGAAGAAAAAGAAAAAGCTGCCGTTTCTATCTCTGTGAACGGTACTCCAAATTGCTGGGACTTGGCTTCCATTACACGCCTCTGACGATCTCCTGCCACAAAACCAGGCAGTATCGCGTTAACCCTAATATTATCTTCTCCTAATTCTATCGAAAGGGATTTGGTCAACCCGATAACACCCCATTTCGCTGCTGCATAGGGAGTACGCAAGGCAAAACCATATTTGCCTGCTGCAGAAGATAAATTAATAATTGAGGCATTCTCACTTTGCCGCAAATAACTGAGCGCAGCTTTAACGCAATAAAATTGTCCGTTTAGACAGATATCAAGGCAGCTCTGCCAAGCTGCATCGTCAATATCTTCAATCTTTGCTGTCGGTCCAGCGATGCCAGCATTATTTACAAGGCAGTCAAGCCCTGCCATTTTTGCAGCAGCGCTATGGATAACATCTTGAATGGCAGCACTGTCAGATACATCACACAGGTAAGTATGGATATTAGGATATTTTTGCGCCAGAAGGTTGAGATTAGCCTCATCTACATCACAGGTTGCAATTTGCGCGCCCTCTTGTAAAAAACTCTCCACAATCGCTAGGCCAATTCCGCTAGCTCCTGCACTCACAAAAACACGCAAGCCCTGTAGCTCTAAATCCATTTCATCCCCCTTCAGTAGCTGATGAGTTAAAAGACCCCTTACCCGAGGTCTAACTGCAGAAGAGCAAGGCCTAGCTTTTAGGTGTCTTTTTTACTTTAGCATCAATGTTACGATTGATGGCCAGATTAATAAGACTGCCAACGCTCATAACTATCCCTTTTTTAAGCTCACCGCCGCACGGCGCGACCGCCAAGCTGGCAACACAATCAAAGAAATGGCGATAAGAAGTAACGCTGTCGTCATAGGACGCTCCCACATAAATCCAATGCCATCATAAAGCTGTGTCGCGCGCGAGAAATTATCTTCGAGCATCGGGCCCAAAATAAACCCAATGAGCAGCGGAGCGAGGGGAAAGGCAGCAAATCGTAATATCGTCGCAGTAACACCTAATCCCACAAGGAATAATAATTCTGTTGCATTATTCTGCCCGATATAAGCGCCCATTAATGTGAAGAACAAAATAAACGGAATAAGGAAGGTACGCGGAACAGTCAAAACCTTAGCAATATAAGGAATGAGAGGCAGGTTCAAAATCAACAATACCAAATTGCCAAAATACATCGAGAGAATCACAGACCAGAAAATCTCAGGTTGGTCCTCCATCAGGCGTGGGCCCGGCGATACATTTAAAGCAATCAGTGCCCCCAGAAGAATCGCAGTCGTCCCAGAGCCTGGAATACCAAGCGTGAGTAACGGCACAAAAGACCCGGTGCAGGCTGCATTATTTGCACTCTCAGGCGCCGCAAGACCTTTTACCGATCCCTTTCCAAATTGTTCTCTTTCCTCTGGAGAGGCTAAATTTCGTTCCACAGCATACCCCAGAAACGACGCAATAGTCGCGCCGGCCCCTGGCATCACCCCAATTAAAAATCCTTGCAAAGATTGGCGTGCAATTACGGGTGTAATTTGTTTTGCCTCATCTTTGGTAATCCGCAGATTAGTAATTTCAGATTGCTTTTCATCTGGTTTGCCAGAGCGGTTTGGATCCAAAATCAGAAATAACGTCTCTGGAATTGCAAACATTGCCATTGCCAATGTGATAAAGCCAATGCCCGATTGAAGGTCCATAATGCCCATTGTAAAGCGCGGCATGTTAAACTGTGCGCCCTCTCCTATAGTCGCAAGCACAAGGCCGGCAATCGTCATCAGCACTGCTTTGGTTATCTGCCCAGTCCCGGCAAAAGCTGCAATAGCTGACAGCCCAACAACCATCAACGCAAAATATTCAGAGGAATGAAACAGCAAGGCAACAGACGCCAGTGCCGGCGCAAAAAGCACCAGCAAAATAGCCCCGATTGTCCCGCCTGCAAAAGATGCAATGGCTGCAATTGTTAACGCCTTGCCTGCTTTGCCTTGACGGGTCATCGGATAACCATCGAAGCTTGTTGCAACAGTTGATGCCACACCGGGCGCATTAATCAAAATAGAGGAGGTTGAGCCACCAAAAACAGCGCCATAATATACACCGGCAAGCAGAATAATTGCAGCTGACGGGTCGCCAATAGAAATCGCCACAGGGATCATAATCGCAATGATGGACATAGGACCAAGCCCAGGCAACATGCCAATAAATGTTCCTATGATACAACCACCAATGACCATAAGCAGGTTTTTGATTGATAACGCTGTTTCAAGACCAATAAGAAATCCTTCTAACATCTATTTTGCTCCCTTAGAGGTCTAACCAGCGTGGATAGGGCGTCATATAAATTCCTAATACTGTATCCACCAGATACCATATGCCGTAACTTGCAATAGCGGTGATGAGAGCCAACCTGACAATCCGGCGCTCCCCCAGAAGAATACTTCCGCCTGTAAGAAACATGAATGTTGATGCAAGAAATCCAAGGCTCCGCAATGTCAGAGCATAAAGCACCATGCCGCCAATCAGCAGCAATGCTTGTACAACCTTATATTCACGCCAATTTGCGATATCTAAATCGTCACCAATCTGTTTGCCTGCTTTTTCAAGATTAATGACAACAGAAAGAGCGGCAAGCACGCCAATGACAGACAGAATTTTTGGGAAGGTAGAGGGCCAAATAGGGTTTCTTTTGAGAATTGGCGGCAACAGGCCATCCATTTCAAAAAAAGCGGTGTAACCATAAATTAAAAAAATAACTGCAATAATAAGGGCGATATATCGATCTAACGCCATGACATTACCCTCTTTTTAAAAAAAGCTGTCTGGCCCCATTAACAAGGGCCAGACACATGATAGATACCACTCCTAGAGGAAACCAAGTTTCTTCATAAGAGTACTAATATCTTTTTCCTGTTGCTCAAGAAATGTCATGAACTTTGCGCCTGGGTTATGGATGTTTTCCCAGCCATTGCGTGAGCGAACAGCTTCCCACTCATCAGTGCCATACATTTTATCAATGGCCTTCTGATACGCTACCAATTTATCCTTTGGCAAATTTGGTGCTGCAAAGAAACCGCGCCAGTTAACAAAATAGGTATCAATACCCTGTTCCTTCATTGTCATAGCTTCTGGTAATGCGCCAACACGCTTATCTGACGTTACACCAATGATATTGGCTTCTCCTGCTTTTGCCATCGCAACAGCTTCTGAGAACCCTGTAGACAATGCTTTAATTTCTCCTGAGAGAAGCGCTGCCATTGCCTTACCACCAGCATCATAAGCAATATATTTTACTTCTGTTGGGTCTGCGCCAGCAGCCTGCATAACCATGGCCGCAACCAGATGATCCATGCCGCCTGGCACTGAGCCGCCACCGATGGCAACATCTGATGGATTTGCATTATATGCGGCAACTAAATCGCCCATATTTTTTATGCTTGAGTTAGCGGGTACGACCAAAGCTGCATAGTCACCAATTGTTCCTGAAACAAGCGTTAGGTCACGGAAGTTATGCGGAAATACACCTGTTAATGAGCGGATCACGATAGGCGTTGAATTCACCATCAATGTTCCGTGATTACTATCAGCATTTTCAATCAGGTATCCAATGGCTTTACCGCCACCACCGCCAGACATATTTTCATAGGATGCAGAACCGACTAGGCCTGATTTTGTTAGTGCTTCGCCTGTGCCACGGGCTGTTCCGTCCCAGCCACCGCCTGCGCCACCTGGAATCAAGAAATGGATAGAATCAACAACTTTATGGCCATGCGCCATACCTGCTGTTGAGAAACCTACGATTGATGTCGCTGCAATTGCCGCCGCAAATACACGGCGCTTCATTGATGTTTTGAACATTTTGTCCTCCCTCACATCTATTCAGGCGCTTTATAACCTCACGGCCACGCCCTTTACTCATAAATCTAATCAAACTAACCTGACACCAAGCTGACACGTGATTTATGTTAGGGGAAAATTTTGAAGGTTCTGTTAATTGAAGATACAAAAGAATTAGCAGACTCCCTTCGGTTATTTTTTGAGCTTGAGAAAAACCATGTTGAGATGGCGCATGATTTGTCTGAGGCTAAGCATTTTGCATCAGTAACTCATTTTGATATTATTCTGCTAGATATCATGCTTCCCGATGGTGATGGTCGGGATTTTCTTCGAACCATTCGATCCAAAAATAACAATACGCCTGTTATCGTAATGACAGCCCGTTCTGAAATTTCTGACAGAATTGATTTACTCGATATTGGGGCTGACGATTATATTATAAAACCATTTGAGTTCGCAGAATTAGAGGCGCGTTGCCGGGCAGTTTTACGTCGTCATAGCGGACAGGATCAGCTCGCCCTTAATTATGGTAATGCGACGCTATACCCGCTGATTGCCATGTTGGAAGCCTATGGCGAAAAGACTTCTCTTAGAAACAGAGAATTAAGACTGCTTGAGATCTTTTTCAATTCTCCTGAAATTATTTTTTCCAAAGAGCAGTTAACAGATAGGCTTTTTTCCATTTCCGAAGAAGTGACTGATAACGCGATAGAAGTATATGTAGGCCGTGTCCGCAAAAAGCTTCACAATACGAACCTGCAAATTGAAACTGTCCGCGGTATTGGCTATAGGCTGCACGTCAATGATTAGAAAACTATTCGCCTTAAAAACAACCTCTATTCGCAATCGTTTGCTGATACAGCTTGGGCTTGTGGCAGTTGTTATTTCCCTGTTTTTATTTCTGGTCGTCAGGCTGGCACTTGTTCAAGCTGTCACAGCAACCCAAGACAGATTATTAGCAGCTGCCGTAAGCTCTGTTGTCGATAAAATTTATGTCGTTGATAATATGGTAAGTCTCGATTTGCCTTATGATACATTCTCATTGCTGGGGGCAATCGGCGAAGATCGCATTTTCTATCAAATCAAAGATGATGGAAAATTTCTGACCGGCTATGAGGACCTGCCCTATGAAGGGCCATTTGGTGACCTGCAAGAACCCATTTTTACAAACATTGATTATCTTGATGAGACGTTTCGCGCCGCCAGTATTGAAAATGTAATTTTTGCCGGAAACCAGGCGCGGCGTCTCACAATTATTATTGCACAAAGCCAGAATTTTCAGGCAACTGTTCTGACAAAGATTTCAACTAACCTCATCTTTGTCACTTTTATTTTCCTCATCATTGCCATCTTATTTGCCTTCCTTACAGCCAACCTGACCATTAGGCCAATCGGCTCTTTTGCCGATGACGTTAAAATGCGTGGTCCGTCAGATTTGCGAAAAGTTTCATCAGACGTTCCCTCTGAACTTCTTCCCCTTGTTCACTCGCTGAACGGATTTATTAGTCGGTTTCGGACCGCCTTGCGTCAAACTGAAACATTCATTGCCGAAGCAGCCCATCATATTCGCACGCCATTATCAGTTGTAAAATCAGAGAGTGAGCTTGCCCTTCGAAAATCAAAGACACCTGAAAACAGAGAACATCTGCGAAACATTATCCGGTCTGTGGACCAAACTAACCGGTCAGCCACCCAATTACTTGACCATGCCATGGTGCTTTATCGCGCTGAGCGTCCTGAAAAACAGAAATTTTCGGCGCATCAGGCAGTTGAAGATTTGATAAACCAGTTTAGGCCAGCAGCTGATCTACGGGATTTAGACATCGCTTTTTCATCAACGTTAGAGCAGAAGCAGCAGCTTTATCTTGACCGAACACTGCTTGAAACCTCACTGCGAAACCTGCTTGATAATGCGCTGAAATATGCCATTGCAGAATCAACTGTATTTGTTGATCTGAGCCAAGATAAAAAACAAATAACGGTTACAATCACAAATGATGCCGCCAATTTAAAAGACTTTAATGCCTCTCAAATTTTCAAAAAGTTTAAGCGTGGCACAGAAAATAAAGATATAATAGGGTCAGGCTTAGGCTTGAGTATCGTTTTAGAAGCAGCAAACGCTATTAATGCCACAATTAAAGTCAAAAAATTAAAGGGGGAATCTGTATGCGCTATCTTATCATTGCCCTGCTAATTTTTTTTATGAACTCACCGTCTGATGCGCTGGTGATTGAAGAAGTTCGAACCTACGGCCCGCAAAAAGATACAGCAGATTTACGTATTTTATCCTCTACAGACATTGATGTTTTTGATCCTGTTCTAACAGCCTATATCACCTCATTCCCGTCTGTCAGTATAGAATATGTTCTCTCCAACACTTCTGATATCTATCACGAAGTCCGTGATGGCGAGGAGCCGTTTGACCTTGTGATGTCATCGGCTATGGATTTACAGATGAAGCTTGCAAATGATGGCTTTGCTGAATCAGTTTCATTACCGGAAACATCGCAAGGACCTGATTGGAGCCAATGGCAAAATAAACTGTTTGGCTTTTCACTTGAACCGATTGGCATGGTGGTTTCAAAATCCTACTTTAACAATATTGAAGCGCCAAAAAGCCGGCGTGATTTGATTTCATTTTTACGCGCCAATCAACATGATTTAAGAGGCAAGATTGTTACCTATGATGTGAGACAATCTGGTGCTGGATTCCTATTTGCCACTCAAGATGCACGCCAATCCGATAGTTACTGGCGAATGGCAGAGGTAATGGGAAGTCTCACTACAGGCCTTTTTTGCTGCTCTGGTGAAATGCTTGATGCGGTGAATACTGGTGAGGTGTTATTAGCGTATAATATCATCGGCTCCTACGCACAGAAACGCTCGCGCGAGCAGGATAATCTTTTGGTCATTTACCCTCAAGACTATACTCATATGCTGCTGCGCACAGCACTTGTGCCAAGAGGTACTCAGAACTTTCAGGCGGCCCGTGATTTTTTAATATTTCTACTCAATGATGTTGGCCAGGACTTTATTGAAAAACGCACTGATATGCTCTCTTTGCAGAGTGAGGTTTTAAACAAAAACCGCCAATTCAAACCAATCCGCTTAGATACAGGGTTACTTGTCTATCTCGACCGGCTGAAAAAACAACGGTTTTTAGAGGAATGGAAAGAGGCCTTATTCCAATGATAGAAAAGACTGTCGTTAAAGTTCTCGTGCCAGCGGGCGCGCTAGGGATACCTTATGACAGAGACGCTCTTGCCAGAGGCCTTACACACAAACCTGACCTCATAGCAATTGATGGCGGATCAACAGATAGCGGGCCTTTCTATTTAGGTACCGGCACCAGTAAATATTCCCGGTCATCAACCAAATCTGACTGGGGTGAATTAATGGCGGCACGCGCTAAAATCGGCGTTCCTCTTCTGATTGGTACAGCAGGGACGTGCGGCACGAACAGCACAGTCGACTGGCTCGTAGATATCACAAAAGAGATTGCATCAGAGCGCCATGAAACCCTCACAATAGCCGTGCTAAAGTCAGACCAAAGCGCTGCCAACATTAATGGCTCGGCTGCATTAGGGCGCATGCATCCCCTTGAGGGGGCGCCTGCCATTACCTCTGAGATTATCGAAGATTGCACAAATATTGTTGCGTTAGCAGGTGCCGAGCAAATTCAACAAGCTCTTGCAACAGGCGCTGATATTATTATTGCAGGCCGCACGACAGATACCGCAATTATCGCAGCCCTTCCGCTTGTAAGAGGCTGTCACAAAGGCGCTGCATGGCATGGTGCAAAAATTGCTGAATGCGGCGCATTGGCAACCACAAACCCGAATAGTGGTGTGATACTGATGGAATTTGACCAGACTGGTTTTACTATTATTCCCATGTCGGATAATGCGTCTGCTACACCGCAAACTGTTTCAGCCCATATGCTCTATGAAAATAGCGATCCCTTTATTCTTTATGAGCCCGGCGGCTATCTTGATGTTACAGATGCGCATTATCACAGCGTCGCAGAGCGTTCGGTTCGTGTTGAAGGTAGCCGCTGGCATGATACAACTCCCTATTATGTTAAGGTAGAGGGCGCGCGCATATCAGGCTACCAAACAGTATCCTTTGTTCTTGTCCGTGACAGTGATTATGTGTCTCATATTGATCAGTGGGTCAGTGGACTTGAGACTGTCTTTGCCTCAAAAATGTATGATAATGGCAATAATGACGTTGCTTTGGAGATGCGCATTATTGGCAAAAATGCAACATTAGGCGCGCTTGAAACTGATATGGCTAGCACACCTGAATTAGGGATTATGGCTATTTTTACCGCGCCAACACAAGCCAAGGCTAATGAAGCAGCTAAGATACTCAATCCGCATTTGCTTCATATGCCCCTAACCGAAAAAGAGCCGATGCCAACATTTGCTTTTCCCTTCTCGCCTGCTGAAACTGATAGAGGCCCACTCTATGAATTCTGTTTGCATCATGTATGTGAGCTAGACACACCAATGGCGTGGTTTTCGCTTGATGTAATTGAGGTGAAAGCAGATGGCTAAACTAGGCACCCTTGTTCATAAAATACGGTCAAAAAATGCCGGCCCATTTTGGCTAACGATTGATATTTTCTGTCATGATTTTGATAATTTTTCTGAGATATCTGAGCAGCTCTCTACAGCAAAAGTTGCTACATTGTTTGGCACTAACACATCTCACATAAAAAGATTCAACATTGCAGAATTACAGGTCATTAAATTTAGCATGCCGCGCCCACATATTCAGGGCGTCCGCCTAGACAGAGATATGCATGGCGCCTCATTTGCCTGTCTATTAGAAGGGTTTGAGCTGTAAAATATCCCACCAAAACAGATAATTTTTACAGTTATGCTCTTAAAACATTATTGATAAACAGCATCGTAAAACGTCCACTATTTTTAAGCTAAAAGCCTTTGCTATTTGTGGTTCAGCAGATTTATTGTATCGTCCTGAATAGAAACCTAATAAGGGAGTAATATTATGATTAAGCATCTGCTTATATCGGCTGCAATCGTCACAGCATCATTTGCTACGGCCTCTGCAGAAACAGTTAGATGGGCGCGGGCTGGTGATTCTATCACTATGGACCCACACGCCCAGAATGAAGGCCCAACGCATACCTTATCACACCAAATATATGATACTTTGCTGCACCGAGATATGGCTGGAGCTATTATTCCATCTTTGGCAACTGAGTGGGCGGCGTTAAGCGATAACCCAAATGTGTGGCGTTTTACACTGCGTAAAGGCGTTGTGTTTCACGATGGGTCTGACTTCACCTCTGAGGATGTCGTCTTCTCTCTTAACAGAGCGATGGCTGATGGCTCAGAAATGAAAGAATTGCTATCCTCAGTAAAAGAGGTTCGCGCAGTAGATAGCCATATTGTTGACGTTGAAACAAATGGCGCAAACCCTCTTTTGATTAATAATCTGACGAATATGTTCATGATGGATAAGGGCTGGTCAGAAGATAATAAAGTGACAACGCCTCATGATGTCGCAAAAGGTGAAACGAATTTTGCCACCATGAACACTAATGGCACTGGCGCCTTTATGCTTGTCAGTAGAGCGGTAGATGAAAAAACCATTCTCAAAGCCAACCCAAATTATTGGGGTAAAGATATATACCCAAATCAGGTGACAGAGATAATCTATACGCCGATTCAATCTTCAGCAACGCGTGTTGCTGCACTGCTATCGGGTGAAGTCGACATCATTCAAGATGTTCCAGTACAAGATCTTGGACGCGTTAGCGCTTCTGCAGATCTTCAGCTTGCAACAGCAGCGCAAAATCGTGTCATTTTCTTCGGTCTTGATACTGTTAATGGTCCTACGGCAAACTTAAAAGTACGTCAGGCCATGAACATCGCTATTAACCGTGATTCAATTAAGAAAATTGTTATGCGCGGCCAATCTGATCCCACAGGCGTTATTATGCCTCCGTTCGTAAATGGGTGGACCGAGGCGTTAAATCAGCATCCACAATATGACCTGAATAAAGCAAAAGCGCTTATGAAAGACGCTGGTTATAGTAATGGTTTTGATATCGTCCTGAATTGTCCAAATGACCGTTATGTTAATGACGAATCTATTTGTCAGGCAGCTGTTGGTATGATGGCCAAGATAGGAATCACTGTAACGTTAGATGCAAAACCTAAAGCACAGCATTTCCCAATTGCAAAAGGCGGCGAGGCTGATTTCTATATGCTTGGCTGGGGTGTCCCCACTTTCGACTCCCATTACATTTTTAATTACCTGGTACATTCACAAACTAACGACAGAGGGTCATGGAATCCGACAGGATATTCCAATGCTGACGTTGATGCCATGATTGTAAGCCTTGAGTCAGAAACTGATCTGACAAAACGGGATGATACTATTGCAAAAATTTGGGCTGCGGTTCAGGTCGCGCAAATGTATCTTCCGATCCATAATCAAGTCCTAAACTGGGGTATGAGAAAAGACATTATGTTTGATGTCCAGCCTGAAGACACACCACTTTTCCAATTCCTCACATTCAAGTAATTGGAACAACGTCAGCCAGCCTGCTTATGTGAGGCTGGCTGACGTTCTAAATCATCTGATATGACATTCATTATTTTAAATCGTCTTTTTCAAGCCGTTCTGGTGTTGCTTTTTGTTGCGCTGATTTCTTTTCTTATTTTTCGGTTTGTTGGCAATCCAGTAGAAAACCTCATGGGACAAGAAGCGACACTAGCGCAGCGTGCTGCCCTAGAAGAAGCTCTTGGCTTAAATGATCCTATTCATATCCAATATTTTGATTTCCTCTGGAAAGCGGTACGATTTGACTTTGGAAATTCTTATAGAGGCGCACTTCCTGTCGCTGAATTAATTGCATCTCGTTTGCCAGCAACATTAGAGTTGGCACTGACCTCAGCCCTCTTTGCCGTTATCTTTGGCGTCTTCATGGGAATTTATACTGCCATTAACCGTGGAAGTGTCATTACGAATTTTATTCTTTCATCATCTTTGATTGGCGTATCTCTGCCAACCTTCTTAATCGGAATACTCCTCATTTGGTTATTTTCAGTTGAATTAAATTGGCTGCCATCCTTCGGCCGCGGCGAGGTGGTTGATCTTGGCTGGTGGAAAACTGGGTTTCTGTCTGAGAGCGGGCTTAAATCTCTTGTCCTTCCCGCTATAACATTAGGCCTTTATCAGATGACCTTGATAATGAGGCTCACGCGATCAGAAATGTTAGAAGTCCTTCGGCAAGATTATATTCGTCTTGCCCGTGCGTTAGGTCTGACCAATAAAGCGGTATATTTTTTTCACGCCCTGCCAAATATTCTAATCCCCGTTATTACGATTGGCGGATTACAGCTTGGTTCGGTGATAGCGTTTGCAATCATAACTGAGACTGTTTTTCAATGGCCAGGCGTAGGGCTGTTATTCATCAATGCAGTCTATTTCGTCGATATACCGGTGATGAGCGCTTACTTGCTGCTCGTTGGATTTGCGTTTGTTTTGATAAATCTGATTGTAGATTTAAGCTATTTCTTCATTGACCCAAGGCTTCGGGACAGTGAATTGAAAGATGAGGCATAAAGAATGGAAAGGTTTTTTCGCTCAGACTTTTTCTATCATTTTCGTCATGCACCCGTTGCTATTGTCTCCTTTGTGACAATCATTTTAATTATATTAGCCGCAATTTTTGCAAACTTCATTGCCCCCACTAACCCGTTTGATCCCGCTAGTCTTAACCTCATGAACGGTTTTACGCCTCCATTAGAGGCAAATGAATTTACCGGAGAGCGTTTTTTATTAGGCACTGATGATCAGGGCCGTGACTTATTTTCTACTATTCTTTATGGACTTCGCATTTCGTTATTTGTGGGTCTGATGGCTGTTTTGCTTGCCATGGTAATGGGCGTTTTGCTGGGTCTAATCGCCGGCTTTTTAGGTGGCTGGATTGACTCCGTCATTATGCGCTTTGCAGATATTCAAATGACATTTCCCTCGATTCTGGTGGCAATGCTCATTTATGGCGTCGCCCGCGGTATTTTACCGCCTGAGGTTCGGTATGAAATGTCGATTGTCGTTTTAATTATTTCTATTGGCTTATCCGAATGGGTTCCTTTTGCACGAACCGTGAGAGGCTCTACGCTTGTGGAAAAAGAAAAAGAATATGTCACCGCAGCAAAGATGATCGGTCTCACTCGGCAACAAATTATGCTGCGGCATATACTGCCAAATGTATTGAGCCCAGTATTGGTAATTGCGACGATAACATTTGCTCTTGCAATAATCGCTGAGGCAACACTCTCTTTTCTGGGGGTAGGAGTGCCAAGCACAAAACCAAGTCTTGGAACCCTTATCCGTATTGGGCAGGATTTCTTATTTTCAGGTGAATGGTGGATACTCCTCTTTCCAGCAGTGACCCTACTTGCGCTCGCTTTATCAATTAATCTTTTTGGAGATTGGCTGCGCGATATTCTAAATCCTAAGCTGAAATGACCATAGACAGAACCATGATTGAACCCCTGCTCGAAATCAAAAATTTAAGTGTGTCACTTAAAAAGCGCGACAATATATCAGTGGCTGTCGATGATTTGTCACTTAACCTTTACCCTGGAGAAATTCTTGGGCTGGTGGGAGAATCTGGCGCTGGGAAATCAATGACAGGGTCAGCCATTTTGGGACTAATAGAATCCCCCCTCTATATTTCAGCCGGTACAATTAGCTTACAAGGTCGCTCAATCATCGAAGCCCCTGAAAATATTCGCGGCTCCCAGATTTCAATGATTTTTCAAGATCCCCTCGTTAGTCTGAACCCCCTTAAGACGATTGGGGAGCAGCTTATAAAGACAATAAAAACACATTTTAATATCTCGAAAGCCGAAGCACTAGACCGTAGCAAAAAACTTTTGAGCGACGTTGGCATTGACCCTGAACGGATAGAGGCATACCCGCATACCTTCTCCGGGGGAATGCGGCAGCGCGTTGTCATTGCGCTTGCACTTGCGCCAGAGCCCTCTGTCATTATCGCAGATGAGCCAACAACTGCTCTAGATGTCTCAGTTCAGGCACAAATTCTTAATCTGCTAAAGCAGCTTTGTACCGAACGGGGAACATCGATTATTTTAATCACGCATGACATGGGCGTTATATCTGAAACGACTGACCGTGTTGCAGTCTTATATTCAGGAAGACTTGTAGAGATTGGCAAAACGTCTGATGTTTTACAGCGCCCTCAACATCCTTATACTGCTGGCCTTGTTGCTTCTACGCCAAATATTGACCCAAGCTCTTTTGATAAAAAACTATTCCAAATTCCAGGCGCGATGCCTGATATTGACGATGTTCCAGATGGCTGCGCCTTTCATCCAAGGTGTGAGCATGCCCGTGATAAATGCCAAAAACACAGACCCCCACTCTTTGATGCGCGGGTCTCTTGCTGGTTGTCAGAAAAACCAGGAGGAACGTTGTGAGCTTTGTCACCGTTAACCAATTAACACGCCTATTTGATTTATCTGAACCATGGATTGTAAGGACAATAACAGGTCAAAAGAAACGGATTTTGACAGCCGTAGACTGTGTGAATTTTCAGATCGAAAAAGGTGAGACATATGCACTTGTCGGTGAAAGTGGTTCTGGCAAGTCAACAATCGCAAAAATGGTCGCTGGCTTACTCATGCCAACGAGTGGGTCTGTTATCATCGATAATAAAAATTTTAATGATGCTAACCTCGAAAAAGCATCGATGAATGCCTTAAGGCGAAAAACTCAAATGGTGTTTCAGTCACCCTATGCAAGTCTTAACCCTCGGTGGAAAATCGGAAATATTATTAACGAGCCGATAAAAGCCTTTGGCCTGATTAAAGATGAAAATGATCAACATAAACGTGTCATTGAGTTACTGGAGCAGGTGGGGTTGTCAGAGCGTGATATTAAGAAGTACCCACACGAATTTTCTGGCGGACAAAGACAACGTATCTCCATTGCTCGGGCCCTCGCGTCTGAACCTGAGATAATAATTTGCGATGAACCAACATCGGCCTTGGATGTTTCAGTGCAAGCTCAGGTTCTAAACTTGCTAAAAGACCTTCAGAAAAACTTTTCGCTTACCTATCTTTTCATTTCCCATGACCTTGCTGTTATTTCTACTATGGCCAATAACATAGGTGTCTTAAAGGAAGGCGTTCTGGTGGAACAGGCTACTCCGAATGACCTTTTCCATAAGCCCCAACATGATTACACGAAAATGTTGTTAGCCGCTGCGCCCACTCTGCAAAATAATTAAATGAGCCTCGCTAGAGATTTTTTTATCGCTTGCGGAAAATTAGCATTAAATTGACAACCCTCAAATTTCGCGCCATCCTTAGAGTCTAAAGGGGAAAAAAATGTGCGAAATATTTGCCGGACAAAATCCAAATAATTATGCTTTTGAAACACGCTCTGTTCGCCTCATGGGCCATGTAACGAGCGTGAAATTAGAAACAAAATTCTGGGAAGTTATTGAGGATATTGCTACTGCTCAAAATATGACACAGGCACAGTTTCTTACCCAACTTTATTCTGAAGCACTTGAGATTCATGGAGAGATTTCCAATTTTGCCTCACTGCTTCGATGCTGCTGTCTTATGTTTAAAAGTGGCAGTGTGGCATCAGCTGACCTCTTGCCTCTAGCAACTGCAAAAGCATCTTAGTGGTCGTAAGTTAGTTGTAGTACCGGTGTAATACCACCGGCAAAAAATGTCGTGCTAGCCTTTTGTCAGGGTAGGAAAAAAGCCGATATAATTCGGTAGCTTACCCGTAAATTTTGGGGGGAAGCATTGTGCAGTTTATAAGCACAATAAGGCATAAAAATCGTGTCTTAATATCGTCTTTTATTATGATAATGGCAGGTCTGATTGGGCCGGCAACCGCTATAGGGGCGCCTGCAGGCGATGCGCTTTACAAAAAGCAATGTGGTGCCTGCCATACAATCATCAAAGATGGTGGCCGCAGACAAGGCCCCAATCTCTATAATCTTATGGGGCGGACCGTCGGCAATCTTGATAAATTTAAGTATTCCAAAGACCTTGCTGCTAGCAATGATGTGTGGACGCCAGCGTTACTAGACCAATGGCTTACAAAGCCCAAAGCAGTCTATCCAAGCACATATATGCTGTACAAGCAGCCTGATGCTGCCATTCGCGCGGACCTTATTTCCTATATTTCAACCTTTAAAGACTGAGAGACAGACATGGCAAAAGCAATTCACATGATGGTTCGGGTACTGAACGAAGAAAAATCCGTTCATTTCTACAAAACAGCTTTCGATCTTGATATTGCGGACCGGTTTGAATTTGACGGATTTACATTAATATATCTGCGCAATTCGGAAAATGATTTTGAAGTTGAATTAACAATTAATCACGGCCGCACTGACCCCTACACGCATGGCGATGGTTATGGCCATATTGCCCTCGCGGTTGATGATGTCGATGCAGAATATGAGCGGTTTTCCGCCGCCGGCCTATCACCCACTGATGTTAAGGAATTCCACCGGGATGGTGCCTTAATGGCGAAGTTTTTCTTCGTTCAGGATCCCGACGGATACAAAATCGAAGTGCTTCAAAAGCACGGTCGATACGTGTAGCGGAGAGTATATGAAGGCAACTTTCCGCCTTAAGACAATAAAAAAGCTTTCATTATTAGGAGGAAACATCAATGAAAACTAAGAAAAAGGATTTAACCTTTTCGAGAAGAAGTCTTCTCGGCACTGCTGGTGCATCGCTCGTTGTCATGTCGATCAGTTCGACAGGTGTTATCACAGGCGGCAATGGTGCCTGGGCAGCAACAACTAAGGCATTGACGCCAGAGACATTTGCTACGTTAGTTCAGATGTCACGTGACATTTATCCCCATGACCGCCTCACTGATGACTATTACGCGTTCGCCGTCTCGTCGTTTGACGAAGCTGCGGCTGGCGATGCTGGTCAGAAGGCGTTGTTTGAAGACGGCGTTACGGCGTTAAACAAAGCAGCAAACGATGCACATGGCATGCCTTACTCTGATGTTGGCTGGGAAGCTGACCGTGTTGCTATTCTGCGCGCAATGGAAAGCTCAGGCTTTTTCCAGAAGGTTCGGGGAAGCCTGATTACTGGCCTCTATAATAATAAACAGGTCTGGGAAAAATTCGCATATGAAGGCGAGTCCGCATCAAAAGGCGGATATCTGTATCGCGGATTCGATGACATTGACTGGCTAGACCAGGTTTAGGGGAGAGAAAAAAATGGCGAATAAATATGATTTAACAGATGACAGTGTCGTTGTCGTTATCGGCTCTGGTGCTGGCGGCGGTATGGTTGGAACTGAACTTGCGCTCAAAGGCATTGATGTCGTGATGCTTGAGGCTGGTGGTCGTCACGAAATTGATGATTTCCAGAATGATGAGTGGGGAAGCTTTGGCCAGATTTCATGGCTTGATAAGCGGACAACATCTGGCAACTGGCGGATTGCCAAAGACTTTGCTGGTCTGCCATCTTGGATTGTGAAAGCTGTTGGCGGTTCGACAATTCACTGGGCAGGAGCGTCTCTGCGCTTTCAGGATCATGAATGGAAGGCCTTGACCAACTATGGTGCAGTTGCCGGAGCAAATCTTCTTGATTGGCCGATTACAGGCAAAGACCTTGCGCCATGGTATGACAAGGCTGAAAACCGGATGGGCGTCACGCGCACAAATGGTATTCCAGGCCTGCCAGGCAATAACAACTTCAAGGTATTTGAAGCTGGCGCCAAAAAGATGGGATATACGGAATGCCATACCGGTAATATGGCGATTAACAGTGAGCCACGTGACGGCCGCGGCGCTTGTCAGCAAATCGGTTTCTGTTTTCAGGGCTGTAAGTCCGGAGCAAAATGGTCAACGCTCTATTCAGAAATTCCAAAAGGCGAAGCTTCTGGCAAGCTTGAAGTTCGGCCCAATAGTCAGGTCCTGCGCATTGAGCATGATAAGACTGGTAAGGTCACAGGTGTTGTCTATGCTGATAAGGATGGCAACCAGCATCTGCAGAAAGCACGGGTTGTCTGTGTAGCAGGTAACTCGATTGAGAGCCCGCGCCTGTTGCTGAATTCTGCATCATCCATGTTCAGTGATGGTCTAGCAAACTCATCAGGTCAGGTTGGCAAAAACTATATGCGCCACATGACAGGCTCAATTTATGCCATCTTTGATAAGCCTGTGCATATGTATCGTGGCACTACGATGGCAGGGATCATCCAGGATGAATCACGTCATGACCCGTCACGCGGCTTTGTTGGTGGCTATGAGATGGAAACACTATCGATTGGCCTACCCTTTATGGCAGCCTTCCTTGACCCGGGTGCATGGGGCCGTGAATTCTCAACCGCAATGGATGGGTATGACCGGATGGCAGGTATGTGGCTTGTTGGTGAAGATATGCCGCAAGAACAAAACGGGGTTACCTTGCATGCAACCGAAAAAGACCAGTTTGGTCTGCCGGTCCCGAATGTTCACTTTGACGATCACCCGAATGATATCGCAATGCGCAACCATGCCTATAAACAGGGTGCGGCTGTATATGATGCGGTTGGTGCGGTACGCACAATGCCTACTCCGCCATATCCATCAACCCATAATCTGGGTACCAACCGGATGAGTGCAAAAGCGCGCGATGGTGTTGTTAATCAATGGGGTCAGACACATGATATCGATAATCTATTCATATCAGACGGTAGCCAGTTCACCACCGGTGCAGCTGAAAACCCAACCCTGACAATTGTGGCACTCGCCATGCGTCAGGCTGACTATATTGCAAAGCAAATGGGTAAAGGCAGCATCTAATCTGCTGATAAAAAACCTCTAAAAAAAAGAGCGTCTCTTACCACAGAGGCGCTCTTTTTTTATGAGATGGTGTTAGGCTTCAAGCAGCAGCATCTGTTAACTCACAAAGCATTCATCACCCTAGCAATAGCAACTCTGGGTGTGACGATTACTGCCCTACCAGACGCCTTTTAAGCTGTCTTTGGGGCTTGTGAGCGCCGGCGGCCGCCGGCGTTACCGCTACCGGCAGGACGCTGTTTTTGGCCGACTGCGCTGGCTGGTCTCCGTTTCTGACCACCACTTTTGTGCCGCCCGCCCTGTTCTCCTGATGGCTTGGCGCCGCGAGAGCCGCGCCCGCCGCCTGGTCCGCCAGACCGCCGAGGCGGCCGTGGCCCGCGTGGCTCTGGCGGAGGAACATCCTCATCTCTCACTTCTATGCCTTTGACAACAGAAATGCTGAGCTTGATAAGCTTCTCAATAGATTTAAGAAAGGCCCGTTCATCCGGAGCACAAAGCGAAATAGCATTGCCGGACGCCCCAGCGCGCGCTGTCCGTCCAATCCGGTGAACATAGTCTTCGGATACATTAGGCAGTTCAAAATTTATCACATGCGAGACAGCATCAACATCAATACCGCGGGCAGCAATGTCAGTTGCGACCAGCGCCTTAATCTCGCCTGCCTTGAAAGCGCCCAAGGCGCGTTGGCGTGCACCTTGTGATTTATTGCCGTGGATTGGCTCAGATGAAATGCCAGCCTTAGAGAGCGCAAGAGACACACGGTTTGCCCGGTGTTTGGTGCGCGTAAATACAATAGCAGATGTGACGGCTTCATCAGACAGCAGATGTATCAGCTGTAGTTGTTTATGGTTTTGCGGTGTAAAAATAACCGACTGGTCAATCCGGTCTACGGTTGTTGCTTGGGCTGTTACCGACACATTCACCGGCTTATGAAGCAGGTCGCCTGCAAGCGCAGAAACACTTTTGGGCATCGTTGCAGAGAAAAACAGCGTTTGACGCTTTCGCGGCAATTTTGCCACAATTTTCTTCACATCATGAATAAAGCCCATATCGAGCATTCTATCAGCTTCATCCAGCACAAAATATTCGATATGACCAAGATGACATAACCCCTGATTAACAAGGTCCAGAAGCCGGCCAGGTGTTGCAACAATCACATCAACGCCGCGTTTTAAAGCAGCAACTTGCGGGTTCTGACCAACACCGCCAAAAATCGATGTTTGTTTAAAGGCGATATGACTGCCATAGAGTTTGATTGAGTCAGCAATCTGAATCGCAAGCTCACGGGTTGGCGCCAGAATAAGGGCCCGCGGATGACGGGCTTTACTCTCAACCTGCTTGGCATTCAGGTGATGCAATATTGGCAGAGAAAACGCAGCCGTCTTGCCTGTACCAGTTTGGGCAATACCAAGAAGGTCATGTCCTTCGATGACCTTAGGGATTGCCTGAACCTGAATTGGTGTTGGCTCTGTATAGCCTGCTTCTAATAGCGCGCGCACCAGCGACTGATTCAGTCCCAGCGCATCAAAATTTGTACTGTCCAAAATGTTACTTTCATCAACCCCATTCGGGTTGAGCATGAGGCCCGGATAAACATCGAGCGATTATATCAAGGCATTACTACGAGCCATCTGCCTCCGTTGCAAACATAAAACGCTTTATCATATTCTGCTTATGCCAAAACTGTCTGCATAATAGAGCTAATAATGAGCTTTTTAAGCCTATCCTGCCCGTCATCTGTGAACAGGTTAGCGCCATAAAGCTGTTGAAAGCTGGCTCTGTTTGTAATGTTGAACACACAAGATGAGGTGATAAGCCAGTGCAGTTCCAGCGCATCATTATTGGAATGGAACTCGCCTGCCTCAGAGCCCCTTTTGATAAGGCGCTCTAGAGCAGCAATCGCTGATAGATTCACAGCAGAAATGATATCAGAGGTTGCCAGATGGCGCGCCTGATGGATATTTTCGATCTGAATTAATCGCACAAAATCAGGGTGGTTGCGGTGATAATCAAAGGTAAAGCCGATGAGCCGGATGAGCGCCTCACCAGCAGGGTAACCCTCTAGGTTAAGCTCGTTTTCTGCGGCTCTTACTTTTGCGTAGGCTGCCTCTAATACAGTAATATAAAGCTGTTTTTTATCGGTAAAATAATAATAGACCATCCGTTTGGACGTTTCGGTCTGCCGGGCAATATCATCCATGCGGGCACCTGAAAACCCGTCTTTTGCAAAAATGGCTGTTGCTGTTTCCAGAATATTATTTTTCACCGCATCTGGGTTTTGCTGCCATTTTCGCCGTCTTATATTATCTGCTACCATGACCTGCCCATAACTGATTTTGCTGGTATTTTGCGCGCCTCGAAACTATAAGCCACCACAAATAATTGACAAATTAACTAAATAGTACATTTTAAGAGTCACGGCGTAAACTGAAACCGGCAATGGCCGGTAGGGCGGGGCTTTTCATGAAGACATCCATTGCAACGGTCACTCTTGCAGGTGAATTGCCGGAAAAGCTATCTGCCATAGCAGCGGCCGGTTTTGATGGTATTGAGATTTTCGAGCAGGATTTTATCGCCTATGATGGCACCCCGCGCGAGGTAGGCCAGCATGTGCGTGACCATGGTCTTGATATTATGCTATTTCAGCCGTTCCGTGATTTCGAAGGCTTGCCCGAGCCTGAACGGACGCGCGCCTTTGAGCGGGCAAAATGTAAATTCGATGTAATGGGGGAGCTTGGTGTTGACCTGATGCTGGTATGCTCATCCCTGCATCCCAAAGTCATTGGCGGCATTGACCGGGCGGCTGATGATTTACATGCCTTGGGAGAGCTTGCATCCCAGCACGGCGTCCGGATTGGTTATGAAGCCTTGGCATGGGGCGCTTATGTAAATGATCACCGTGATGCGTGGGAGATTGTACGGCGTGCAGACCATGACCATGTTGGCCTTATCGTTGATAGCTTTCATACCCTTGGCCGCTCCTTATCGCCTGACAGCATCCGTTCAATTCCCGGCGATAAAATATTTTTTGTCCAGCTGGCAGATGCCCCCCTTATCACCATGGATTTACTTTATTGGTCACGTCATTTTCGTAATATGCCCGGAGAAGGCGATCTTGATGTAACAGCCTTTATGCGCGCTGTTATGGCAACCGGATATAACGGGCCTATCTCGCTCGAAATTTTCAATGATAGTTTTAGAGGCGGCAATCCTGATATGATTGCACGTGATGGTTACCGCTCCTTAAGAGCTATTATGGATGATGTTCACCGCAGTGAGCCAATAACCTGCATGCCGCTGCCAGCCATGCCGCCGCGGCCTATAATTCAGGGCGTTGAATTTGTTGAATTCGCAGCCTCCCAAACAGGGGCTGATACATTAGCCGCCATATTGCTGCCGATGGGGTTCACCAGAGCGGTTCATAAAAATAACCAGAATATCATTCTGTTCCAGCAAGGCGATACCCGCATCATTGTGAATACAAGCCATCATGATAGTGCTGCGCTGGCAGACGGCGCCAAAGTCTGTGATATCGGGCTTCATATTGATAATGCCGATAATGCTATCACGCGCGCAAAAGAGCTTCGGGTGCCGCTCTTCACCAGCCCGTTACTAAGTGGTGAGTTGTCCCTGCCCGCTATCCAGTCAGTTGGCGGCACCATAATTCATTTTATCGAAGCAGATTCCAAGCATCAGATAAAGTGGCACGATGATTTTATCGCCTGCTCTCCGGCCGAGCCAGAAGACTGCAACATTACCGGTATCGACCATCTAGCGCTCAGCATGCCCTACTCAGATATGCTCTCATGGTCTCTGTTCTACACATCCCTGTTTGAGGTTCAAAAACATCCAATTGTTGATGTGATTGACCCTGCCGGTGTCATTCGCTCGCAGGTAATAGAATCTTCAGATAAATCATTCCGCCTTACCCTGAACGGCAGTGATACTAATCGCACGCTGGCAGGATATTTTGTTGAAAGTAACGCAGGCTCTGCTGTTCAGCATATTGCCCTGACAACCTCAGACATATTTAGCATCGCAGAAAAGCTAGCTGGAACAGGTTTTGAGACATTGGCGATACCGGCCAATTACTATGATGATATTCGGGCGCGGTTTGGCTTTGATGAGACCGCTTTGAGCGCCATCAAGCAGTTCAATATTCTGTATGATGAAGATGAGAATGGCGCCTTCTACCAGCTTTATAGCGTCCCTTATGGCGACGGGTTTTTCTTTGAAATTATCCAGCGCGTTGATGGCTATCAAGGGTATGGCGCTGCCAATGCACCCTACCGGACAGCCGCATTAAAACGCGTCTTATCTCAAAAAAACGCCCCGGCGCGCTAACAGCATTACCGCTCAAAACCATGCGACGTGATGTCCGAAACGCTCATTTTAGGGGCTTGCATAATCCGCAAGACAGGCTTTCACAAATGCAATAAAGACGCGCGCTTTTTGTGGCTGGAGCCGGCGCGACGGCGTCAAAGCTGTTACCCTCGCCCGGTCGTCTGGCACAATAGCGCGGCATACTTGAACCAGCCTGCCAGCGCGTAACGGCGCGCGGCAATATAATTCTGGCAGCAGCGCAACCCCGCCCTCCTGCAAAACAATATCGCGCAAAATAACCGGATCATTAATACTGGTAAGTTGTGATGTATCTAATATCTGCCTGCCGCTCGGGCTACGCACAGGAAGCGCTTGCATCTGATACCGCCTCTCGCAGAATTGCAGATGTGGCTTTAAGGTTGATAGCTTATCATCCATGCGATGTTTCTGGGCATAGTCCTGCGAGCAGACCCAGATAAGGGGTGTATCTGATATTGTCTGCGCTATCAGGCTTGAATCATCTATTGGTCCGACCACAAAAGCGACATCAAGATCTTCGCGCATGATATTTACAGGGTGGGATGTCACCATCACCTGAACAGTAATATCAGGATAGTTACGGCTAAATTCTGCCAGCCTGCCGCCGATAACTTCGCGGCCAAATGCCATCGGAAGTGAGAGTTTCAGCGTGCCGGTCGGGCTATGCCGCAGGCCTGAGAGAGCTTCATCAGCATTATTCACATGGTCAAGAATTGTCTGCGCATGCTGAAGGAATATCTCGCCTTCAGCTGTCAGCCTGAATTGCCTTGTATTACGATCAAATAATCGCAAATCAAGGTCATCTTCGAGCCGCGAGAGAGTTCTGCTTACCGTTGATACTGGCATGCCAAGGCGCATCGCCGCAGACCGGATACCCATCGTCTCTCCGACAGCAACAAAAACAGGCAAATCGTCAGTGTTCCATTTCATGAACAAAATATCCATATATTGATATATTGTTCATACTATCAGCATGCCCTATTCTTGCAACGTTAAAAACCTTTCCGCTCATGTTGCAAAGGAGCATACCATGACAACCCGTGATTATGATGATGTGCCGGGCACCTATGTTCTCGATAGTCGCACCTACCGTAAGGGCTATCATTTGAATATGTTCCTGATGACTTTGAATAAGTCAGAGTGCCGGGATGTGTTTGCGGCAGACGAAGCAGGCTACCTCTCCGGCTTTAAGATAACAGAGCTACAAAAGCAGGCTGTTTTAGACAGAGATTATCTTGGCATGTTGAAGCTGGGGGCTAACGCCTATTATGCATTTAAGCTCGTCAGCCATGACCGCCACCCACCCCAAGTCATGTATGGCAAAATGAACAGACCAGAGCTGAGTTTTGATGAATTTCAGGACATGATGCTCAAGGGTGGACGCCCCATTGATGGCAATAGAAGTAAGAAGGAGACACCTAATGGCTAGAATTATGGCAGGTATGGGAACTTCGCACGTACCAGGCGCTGGTGCTGCAATGGATAATGGAAAGACAGGCGAGCCTTATTGGGAGCCTTTATTCACCGGCCTTGAGCCGTTACGCAAATGGCATAGCCAGAATGTTCCGGATGTGAATATCATTGTCTTTAATGACCATGCGACCTCATTTTCTCTGGATAATTATTCTACCTTTACCATTGGCGTTGCCGAAGAATTTCACCCCGCCGATGAAGGCTGGGGGCCGCGCAAGGTGCCCGTAGTAGAGGGGCATCCAGAACTGGCATGGCATCTGGTTGAAGAGCTAATTTTTGAGGAATTTGACATGGCTGTTGCCGGTAGCCTTGATGTTGATCATGGCCTAACAGTGCCGCTCTCAATTGCCTATGACCAGCCGGAAAAATGGCCAACTAAAGTCATCCCGCTTTGTGTAAATGTTATCCAATATCCGCAACCAACACCGCTGCGCTGTTTTAAATTAGGACAGGCAATCCGGCGTGCCGTTGATAGTTTTGATAAGGATTTGAGCGTTGGTATCTGGGGAACAGGCGGGCTATCGCATCAGCTTGGCGGTGAGAGAGCCGGTGTTGTGAATCCGAAATTCGATAACACCTTTTTAGATAATATGACGAAAGACCCGATGGCCAATACCCGGATAAGCCATACTGATTTTATCCGTGAGGCAGGTTCTGAAGGTATTGAAATGATTATGTGGAATGTGATGCGAGGTGCCCTCAATGAGACGGTAAAAGAAGTCTATCGTTTCTATCATATCCCGGTTTCTGCTACCGCTTATGGTGGCCTTATTCTGGAAAATGAATAATGTCGTTCTGGAGAAAAAATAATGCGTAAAATCAGACTTGGTGTAGCAGGGGCAAGCGGAGCGTTTGGCACAAAACATCTTGAAGCCCTCACACAAATTGAAACAGCCGAAATTACCGCTGTAATGGCACCCTCTCAGGATAAAGCGCGCGACGCGGCAATAGCATTTTCTGCCGCCCACGCCTTCGATGATTTTGATAGGTTTATTACCTGTGATGAGATAGATGCTGTCATTCTGGCAACCCCGACGCAGATGCATGCTGAGCAGGGCCTGAAAGCAATGCGCGCTGGCAAGCATGTGCTTATCGAAATTCCCATGGCAGATAGTCTTGCTGATGCAAACGCGCTGGTTGCGATGCAAAAACAAACTGGGCTCATCGCCATGGCAGGCCATGTCCGGCGCTTTAATCCGTCCCATCAATGGATCAATAACCGCATCCGTGCTGGCGAGATATCCATTCAGCAGATGGATGTGCAAACCTATTTTTTCCGCCGCACGAATATGAATGCCAAAGGTGAGGCACGCTCTTGGACAGACCATCTTCTCTGGCATCATGCCTGCCATACGATTGACCTGTTTCAGTATCAATGCGGTGAAGAGGTAAGCGAAGTTCATGCTGTTCAAGGCCCACTTCATCCTGAGCTTGGCATTGCGATGGATATGTCCATTATTATGAAGACAGGCAGCGGAAAATTATGCACCCTATCTTTATCTTTTAACAATGATGGGCCTTTGGGGACTTTCTTCCGCTATATTTGCGACAAGGGCACCTATAATGCCCGTTATGATGATTTATTTGATGGGCATGACACCCAGATTGATGTGTCAGACATTGATGTATCAACAAACGGTATTGAGCTGATTAACCGTGAATTTATCGCTGCCATTCTTGCCGGCAGAGAGCCCAATGCCAGTCTTGTTAATTGTTTGCCAGCCATGCGGGTGATGCATGAAATTGAGCAGAAAATGACCCGCTCGCCACATCAGTGAGGAACATAAAGCAGCCAATGACACATCAGACCTCCATTCCTTTTTTGCAGTTCCGCGGCGGTAGCTCCAAGGGGGTCTATTTGCATCGCCATGACCTGCCATCAGACCCTGCCATTCGAGATGATGTTTTGAAATGGATTATGGGCGCGCATGGCGATCCGCGTCAGATAGATGGGTTGGGCGGGGCAGACCCGCTTACCTCAAAAATCGCTATCATTGGGCCCTCTAGCCATCCTGACTGCGATATTGATTATCATTTTATGCAAGCGATTATTGGCGAAGACCGGCTGGACGACACCCCAAATTGCGGCAATATCCTCTCAGCTGTTGGCGCCTTTGCCCTAGAAACTGGGCTACTTGACTGCAAGGCTGATACTGCGTCCATCTCAATTTTCATGACCAATAGCGGCAATCAATGCCGGCTTGAATTCCCTGTTCTGGATGGCTTGCCTCTTTATCACGGTACTGCACAGATTGATGGTGTTGCCGGAACAGCCGCGCCTGTTATGTGTGTATATCAAGACTTAGCAGGGTCAGCCTGCGGCAGTCTCCTGCCAACCGGTTCTGCCCGCGATATGTTTGATGGTATTTCGGTCACTTGTATTGATAATGGCATGCCTGTTATTTGCCTTAACGCCTCTGATTTTGGCCTTGAGGGCACTGAAACACCCGATGAGTTAAACGCAAATACAGCCCTGAAAGAGCGGCTTGAGCGTATCCGCCTTGTAGCCGGTCCTGCAATGGGTCTTGGGGATGTCAGCACAAAAGCTGTTCCCAAAATGTGCCTGATATCTGCAGCCCGTTTTGGGGGTAGTTTTTCAACCCGCTCCTTTATTCCAAAGACCTGCCATAAAGCCATTGGCGTTCTGGGCGCTGTCTCGGCTGCGACAGCTGTTTGTCTTGAGGGAAGCGCTGTCCATGATAGCGCTGCGCTTCCGGCTTCGGATGAAAAATCCATGAGGATTGAACATCCCTCTGGTGTTTTTGATGTTCAGCTGAATTTCAAACAGGGGGCTATTATGAGTGCAGGCTTGTTGCGTACGACCCGTCTTCTGGCCCGCGGAGAGGTCTTTGTGCCAACATCTGTCTGGGCTGGCCCTATAAGGAGCGATAAAGATAATGGCTGAAAATACACCGCCCTTTTCTGATATACATCCCATTACGGGCAAAAAAAGCTGTATGCCACCAGACCCTGATACCCGCACGCCCCGTTTTATAGCGCCGCCCGGATCGTGCGATACCCATTGTCATGTGTTTGGCCCGCATGCGCTATTTCCCTATCATCCAACCTCCTCCTATCACCCGCCCGATGGCCCGCGTGAGGCGCTGGCAACATTGCATGCAACATTAGGGATAGAGCGTGCTGTTATTGTTCAGGCAAGCTGTCATGGCCCTGATAATAGGGCAATGCTGGATGCGATTGCCCATAACCCAAAAAATATGCGGGGGGTCTGTATTGCCGATGATAGCTTCTCAGATGAGGATTTTGCCGATTTACATGCAGGCGGCATCAGAGGCATTCGATTTAATTTTGTAACCCATCTTGGCGGCACGCCCGATCTTGAAATGATGAGCCGTGTATTGGCGCGGGTAAAGCCGCTCGGCTGGCATCTTGTTATTCATGTGAACGCCGAAGATATTATCACGTTTCAGGATTTCTTTTTAAAATTTGATATGAATATTATTGTGGATCATATGGGGCGTGTTCCAACCTCGCATGGCGTCCATCAGCAGGCATTTACAATTCTGAAAGAGTTCATCAAACGGGATAATTGGTGGGTAAAAATTTGTGGCTCAGAACGGATATCTAGTGCAGGTCCGCCTTTCTATGATGCCATCCCCTTTGCACAGGAGCTTGTTGAGAGCGCGCCTGACCGGACATTATGGGGTACTGACTGGCCTCATCCTAACATCAAAACATTCATGCCAAATGATGGGGACTTGTTAGATTTAGTTCCTCTTCTGGCGCGGGATCAGATATTACAAAAGAAAATTCTCGTTGATAACCCAGCTCGTCTCTACGGGTTTGACTGATAAAGCAGAGGAATAATCATGGAACATGTTGCGGTAAAAAATATCACACGGACAGAGTCTCATATCGCCGATGCATTAGGTCAGTGCGGCGCATCCACGGTTCATGAAGCACAAGGCCGTCAGGGCATGTTAAAACCCTATATGCGGCCGATTTATGCTGGCGCGCAGATTGGCGGAACAGCTGTCACGGTTCTGGCTCATCCGGGCGATAACTGGATGGTGCATGTCGCCATCGAACTCTGCCAGCCAGGTGACATTCTGATTATCGCGCTTGTCTCAGAAAATACAGACGGCTTTTTCGGTGACCTTCTTGCAACCTCTGCTCAGGCGCGCGGTGTAAAGGGGCTGGTTATTGATGCAGGTGTGCGTGATGTTGCTGACCTTAAAAAAATGGCGTTTCCTGTCTGGTCGCGGGCTGTCTCATCACAAGGAACGGTTAAAAATACACCAGGGGCTGTGAATGTTCCGATTATTTGTGCCGGCCAGCTTGTCTTTCCAGGTGATGTGATTGTTGCAGATGATGATGGTGTCTGTATTGTTGCCCGCTCAGAAGCTAATGATAGTCTTGCCGCCTCCCATGCCCGGATTGCCATGGAAGAGGAAAAACGTGTTCAACTGGCCGCAGGCGAGCTAGGACTTGATCTTTATAATATGCGCGAGCGACTGGATGATGTTGGGTTTCGGTATGTTGAAACTTTGGATGAACTTGGTCGCTTCAATGGCATTGACTGCAAGAATAAAGGATAGGGTCTATGATTATTGATTGCCACGGCCATTACACAACAACCCCTCCTGCAGTAGAAGCCTATCGCGCCCAGCAAAAAGACCTGTTGAAATCCAATCCAGATCATCTGTTTAGCAAAGGAGATATTTCCCTCTCAGATGATGAAATCAGAGATACTATTATCAATAACCAGCTGAAGCTTCAGCAAGAGCGTGGCACCGATTTAACAATCTTTTCGCCGCGCGCAAGCTGGATGGGCCACCATATCGGTAATGCCAGTACATCCAAGGCATGGACCGAACAACAGAATGATTTAATCAAACGGGTCTGCAGCCTGTTTCCGGATAATTTTGCGCCAGTCTGCCAATTACCCCAAAGCCCCGCTACAGACATGAAAACCAGCATTGCTGAGCTTGATCGCTGCGTTAACCAGATGGGCTTTATCGGCTGTAATCTTAATCCTGACCCGTCTGGCGGGACATGGACAGAGCCGCGGCTTGGCGAGCGTTACTGGTATCCGTTTTATGAAAAAATGGTTGAGCTTGATGTGCCGGCAATGATCCATGTATCAGGCGCCTGCCATCATAGCCTTGATACTACGTCCAGCTATTATCTAGGGGCAGATACAACTGCCTTTACACAATTAATGTTCTCAGATGTGTTTACTGATTTCCCTGACCTTAAAATCATTATCCCGCATGGCGGCGGCGCAGTGCCCTATCATTGGGGCCGGTTCCGCGGCATTGCACAGGATAAAGGTCTTGGCGATCTGAATGAGCGAATGCTGAATAACATCTATTTTGATACATGTGTTTATCATCAAAAAGGGATTGATTTACTGTTACAGGTCATTCCGCTCAAAAATATTCTATTTGCGTCTGAGATGATCGGGGCAGTACGGGGAATAGACCCGCTTTCCGGTCATTATTATGATGATACAAAACGCTATATTGACGGGGCAACAAGCCTCACGGATGCTAACAGAAAAATGATCTTTGAAGATAATGCCAGACGCGTCTTTAGCCGCTTGGCTACTAACATAAAATAGCGTGCCGCAGGCAGTTAAGGACATAAGTTATGAGTATAATAAAGATTGGCTTGATTGGCGCTGGTTCTATTGGTGTCCGGCATATTATGGCGATAGACGCCCTGTCGGATGTAGCGCTGGTCGCTATTGGCGATCCCTCACCAGCGGCTCAGAAAATCGGAACAGAACGCAGCATTCCTGTGTTTGCTGATGCTGATAAAATGCTAAGCGCTGGCGGTATTGATGCTGTTATTATTGCAACACCTACTGAGCGCCATCATCAAGATGTGATGGCAGCGCTCCGCCATAAAGTCACCGTACTTGTCGAGAAGCCGATTACGGCAACCCTTGCTGAAGCGCAGGAAATTACAAAGTTTGCGGCTCAGCAGAATTGTCATGTTCTTGTCGGGCATCAGCGCCGTTATTACCCTTGCGCAGCAGAAGCGCGCACGATAATCCAGAGCGGCCAGATTGGCACGCTACTCGGCGTGACAGGACAATGGACAACCAAAAAAGATGATGATTATTACGCACCAGAATGGCGGCGTGATGTAAAGGCTGGTCCCATCCTAACAAATCTTATCCATGAATTTGATCTGCTACGATTTATCTGCGGGGATATCACATCTGTCTCAGCAGAACTAACCCGCCATGACCAAAATTTCGATAAAGAAGATGCTGTTGCTATCAGCCTGAAATTTGCCAATCAGGCAGTTGGTACGTTCTTCTTGTCGGACCGCACCCCCTCACCTTGGACATGGGAGATGGCGCTTGGCGAGAGCGAGCGCTTCCCGAAAACAGGGCAGAATGCGATCCGTTTTATGGGCAGCAAAGGCGCGCTAGAATTCCCCAACCTTGTCTTATGGACCTATCCAGAGGGCACAGGGGATTGGCGGAACGAGACAAAACCTCAGCCCATCGAGACACCCTTCATTGATGCTTATATCGCGCAATGCACGCACTTATGTGCTGTTGTGCGGGGAGAAGAAACCCCCATCATTGATGCGGAAAATGGCGCCAAGTCATTAGCAGCCACCTTGGCCGCCGCCACCTCTGCTGAAACTGGCAACCGCATCACCCTTGGATAGGGGGCGTGGCTACGCCTCGCTATTTTCCGGCCCGCACCCCTCAGCTATTTTGGCTGCCTGAGGTGGCAAGGATATAGCGGCGGAAGACGGAGAGAAGCGGCGGGATAAAGAATAGGGTTGCAATAGTTGAGAGCCCCAGCCCACCAAATACGACAACACCGATACCGCGATACAATTCTGAGCCAGCGCCGGGGAAGATAACAAGCGGCAACAGACCAAAAAGCGAGGTGAGCGTCGACATGAAAATCGGCCTTATCCGGTTACTGGTTGCTTCGATAATCGCATCAGACACCGAAAGCCCATCTTCTTTAATATGCAGCACTGTCTGTTCAACCATCAAAATAGCGTTATTCACAACAACACCGGTCAGGATAATAAAGCCAAGCATGGTCAGCATATCCAATGGTTGGCGAATAAAGATGTTGAGGAAGGCAAGCCCCAGCAATCCGCCTGCGCCTGCAACCGGTATTACGACCAAAATAATCAGCGGCAACATAAAGCTCTTCAGCAAAATCGCCATCAGCAGATAGATCACAATAATGGCGGTGAGTACATTTTCCTGCATCGCCTGCCATGTCTGTTTCAGCTCACTTGCCGCGCCAGAAATATCAACTGACACGCCATTATTACTGAGCTGAGACGATAAACTGGGCAGAATATCATTCTGAATGACAGCAATGCTATCTTCGAGCGTTACGCCCTCATGTGGCCTGAGCTGAATGGTCATCATAATCTGACCACCAGAGCGCCGGATTTCCTGCGGTGCATTGACAAAATCAATGCGCGCTAAATCAGCCAGAGGAATAATCGACCCATTGCGGGCAATAATCGGCAAGGCCTGTAGCTCATCAATTGCCATAGTGCTGGCCGTATTACCGGTTAGCTGTAGGTCAACCAGATTGCCATTATAAGGGATTTGGTTGATTACAATGCCATCATTAATGACATCAACAGCATTGACGAAATCACGTACCGTCACACCCGCCCGCGATAGGGCCAGCATATCAGGTTCAATTTTGATCTGGGCAGCACTATTATTTAAGCCTGGCCTTACCCTGATCTGATTGCCATCACGGCGCGGAAAACGTTTATTGATGGCCCCATTCAGGCGCGCAATAATCGGCTCAATCGTCTCGAGGCTACTGCCCATAACATCAATATCTATTGAGCGTGAGCCGCCAACTGACCTGCCAAATAATGAAGATTGCCGGACAAACACAGACGCCCCCGGCACATCAAAAATAGGCTTCATCAACACCATACGTAATTCTTTTACCCGCGCAGGATCAACTGTTGAGCCGCCAGCAAACGCGCCGCCACCATAAGCAACAAAGAAGAACCGTGAAATAGCCGGCGGTCCGCCTGCCTCTGTTTTGCCCTGCCAGAGTGGGCGGGCATTATCTTCCATCTTTTCAGCAATGCGCTTTGTCTCATCAATCGAATAGCCGGGCGGTACAATAATTCGGCCAAAAACAAAGTTTGAATTACCATCGGGCAGGTAATCCAATTTCGGCATAAAGGTGATAATAGCTGTCGTGGCAAGCGTTAGCACAAGCCCAATAAATAACACACCACGGCGCGGATGGTCCGTCACAGCCGTGGCATAACCAACCACAAAATGCTTCAGCCTATTGGCAAGCGGGTCAATTACAGGCAGTGCCATCATCGTGCCGCTCGCAAATGATTTGCCGCGCAGTAAGACTGATGCAATGCCGGGTATGACGGTGACCGAAACAAAGACAGATATCAGCACTGATACCGATATTGCCATGCCGATATCACGGAACAGCTGTCCGACAGGAATTTTCAGAATAATCACCGGAATAAAAACAATAACTGTTGTCAGGGCTGATCCCAAAATAGGCGCCCAGACTTGCCGCGCCCCATTATAGGCAGCCTCTTTTGCTGGCATGCCTTTTTGTCTAAGCCGGTAGATATTCTCAAGGCTAATGATAGAGGCATCCACCACCATGCCAACAGCAAAGGCAAGACCGGCAAGTGATATCACATTAATCGAAAGCCCTAGCCACGCAATCGCAACAAAGGTGCCAACAACAGAGACAGGTATTGCACAGAAAATAATGATAGTTGGAATGACCGAGCGCATGAAGGCCAACAGAATTGCCAGCGCCATAAGCCCGCCAATAAAGATATTCTGGCGCACCAGCGAGATGGCTGATCCGATATAAACCGTTTCATCATAAACTATTCTCAGCTGCATCCCCATGGGCGCAAGCGTGTCCATATTCATCGCTGCGATCACGCCTTTCAGCTCATCCATTGTTTTAACAACATTGGTGCCCTGCTCGCGGATGACATTAATAATTACCGCATCATCACCATTCAAGCGCCGGAAGCTTTGACGTTTCTTAGCTGTCACATCAATGGTTGCAATATCACCAAGGCGAAGCGGAATAATATTACCGTTCTGGCTTTCTTCAGAGCGGATAACAATTGCCCCTGCTGTTTCGGGGGTAAAACTAATACTCTCCACACGGATGGTATAATTACGCTTTCCAGCTTCGATTTCACCAACACTGCGCTGCGACGTTGCAACCCGCAATGCCTCAATAACAGTGCTGATATCAAGGCGAAAAATAGCGAGTTTCTTGACGTCAATAATGACCCGCATTTCGCTGTCGCCGCCGCCATATTTACCGACCTCGGCAACACCTGAAACCCGTGTCAGCTTATCTAATATCGAGGTTTGCAAAAACCGTCCTAAATTTTCCAAATCGATATCTGCCCGCTTGCCACTTGCATCTTCCGGTACGGTCAGAGCAAGCCTTGCAATTGGGCTATCATCAGAATTTGACGTTCGAACAGATGGCTGCTTGGCATCATCTGGCAGGCCGGTAATGCTGGATAGCTCAGATAGGAGCAATGTCAGTGCCTTATCCATATCCTGATTGACGCCATAGGTAAGGGTGAGCCGCGCCTGACCTTGAAAGGACCGGGCTTCACTTTTCTCAACACCGCTTAGGGATGATAATTCACGCTCAAGTCTGGTAATAATTTCACGGTCAACATCACTTGGTGATGCCCCCGGCCATGCAACCCTGACCTGCATGATAGGCTTTTCGATATCAGGGCTCATCTGGATAGGGACACTGCGTAATGCCACCAGTCCAAACAGAAAAATAATCAACATCATCGCAACAACAGCTGTCAGATGGTCAATCGAAAACCGGATTAATTTTTGCATGTGACGACCCTCCTATTGCGCAGAAACAATGGTAATAGCACTGCCATCTTTCAGGCCTTCATTGCCTTTCGTAATGACTATCTGGCCGGCCTCAAGACCGCTCACAACAGCAACACGATTACCCTGACTAGCGCCAATACGGACCTCTCGTCTGACGGCCTTGCCATCTTCGGCTGTAAAGATAACAGCCCGGTCAAGATAGGGGATAATGGCATCAACTGATATGGTGACCGACTGGGTTTGAGGCCCTGAGGGGATCGAAAGACGCACCCGCGCACCTTCAGCTTTGAGCGCGTTTGATAGCGCAGACGTGATGTCAAACCGGACAGGCCGTGTTGCGGTACGCTGATTTTCTGCCGCAAGCTCTGCTCGCATGGTGGCGCGCAAAGGCTGGCCATTTGCATCACTACCATTCAGCACGTCAGAGGCCCGCAGATAATCAAGTAAGGTAACAGGAATATCTGCCTCAATTTCATAATTACCACTGCTACGGATAACAGCAACCTCATCGCCTTCTCTGTAATATCGCTCTTTGGAGGGCGGGACACTTATCACCTGCCCTGCTTCAGGCGCTCTTAGGGATGCAGCTGTTTGGTCTGCTTGGGCTTCTTCGATATCGACATTATATTGGTCCTGTTTCACCTGAGCAGTTTCGATTTGCAGGCCCATCCGGGCGATTGCCTGCTGATGCTGAATGACCCTCTGGCGGGCTGTTATCAGCGCGATTTCTGCTGTATCGATCTGTTCTTTGGCGATGATTTGCTGACGTGACAATGTGGTGACACGCGCCAGCACTTTTTCCTGCAGGCTTATCTGACGCTCTGCATTGGCAAGCAGTTCACGCTCAAAGCGCGCCTGTTCTGTGAGCTGGGCAATGGCAATCGCCTCAGATTTGCGGGACAGGATAAGCCGTTTGATTTTCCGGCTAAGGTCGGTTGTATCCTGACGGGCAATAATTTGACCCTTTTCAACAATACTTCCCACATCAAGATCTTCTAACACCGTAATCGCCGAGAGAGGCGCGTTTACCGCAAAAGAGGATGCCGCAACAATCTGCGCTTCAATGCCAATAAATGACGCCATCAAGGCGCGCTCTGCTGTCTCCACCTCAACCTTGCTGTCGCGTGGACCCTTATATTGAGCCATCGCAGGCGAGATAAAAGACATAAGCGTCATCATTACGACTGCGAGAGCTGAGAATGAGACGAGGACTAATCTGGAAACCAAATAAACATTGTTCATAAGAGAAAAAGCCACCTGAAAAAGACACCTGAAAAAGATATCGGACTACCCATAATAGCACAGAACGATAAGCTGTAATATTAAATCATGCTGAGCCGCTTACAACAAATATATAACAGTAAGTTGGAATTATATGACAGCAAGCCAGAATTCGCTGAATTATAGGTTTGAGCCGCGCACTGCATCAATGACAGCGTCTGTGACATCTTGGGTAGTAGCAGTGCCGCCAACATCTGGCGTCATGATACCAAGCGCGCAGACCTCCTCAACGGCCGTCAAGAGACGGCTTGCAGCATCGCTCTCGCCTAGATGTTCCAGCATTTGTGCGGCTGTCCAGAATGCAGCAACCGGATTGGCAATCCCTTTGCCTGTAATATCAAAGGCCGAGCCGTGGATTGGCTCAAACATTGACGGAAAACTGCCCTCTGGATTGATATTGGCAGTTGGCGCAACACCCAGCGAACCAGCAAGTGCGCCTGCTAGGTCTGATAAGATATCAGCATGAAGGTTGGTTGCAACAATAGTATCAAGGCTTTTGGGATTAAGCGTCATCCGCACCGTCATCGCATCAACAAGCATTTTATCCCATGTAACATCAGGGAAGTCGGCGGCAACTTCAGCGGCAATTTCATCCCACATCACCATACCATGCCGCTGGGCATTAGATTTCGTCACAACGGTCAGGAATTTTCGCGGACGGGACTGCGCCAGTGCAAAGGCAAATCGCATAATCCGCTCAACCCCAACGCGGGTAAAAATGGATACTTCAGTTGCGACCTCTTCGGGCAGCCCTTTATGAACCCGCCCGCCATTACCAGAATATTCGCCTTCTGAATTTTCCCGCACAATAACCCAGTCCAAATCACCCGGCCCAACGCCCGCTAATGGCGCCTTGATACCTGGCATGATTTTGGTTGGGCGCACATTCGCATATTGGTCAAACCCTTGGCAGATAGGCAGCCGCAATCCCCATAATGTAATATGGTCCGGCACGTCAGGCGCTCCCACGGCGCCGAAATAAATCGCATCAAAGGGCTTTAGCTGGTCTGGCCCATCTTCGGGCATCATCATGCCATGCGTTTTATAATAGTCAGACCCCCAGTCAAATGCCGTAACGTCTATTGCAAAACCCCCATCCCGCTTCTGAACAGCGTCTAGAACATGCAAGCCTGCTTTAATAACCTCTGGGCCAATTCCATCAGCGCCAATCGCCGCAATTTTATAGGTTTTCATTTCGCACTGTCCCCTTCAGGATATTTTACTGCTTTTACCGCTGATTAACCGCTACTAGATTTTCAGTAGGGGTTTACCGCTACGATATGAACATACACCTCTGTTGGAGAGGCGCCGCATATTTCATTACAGCTTTTGCGGCTGATGAGATAGTGCCGTCTCTTTGTCACAACAAACACGCCCTCTTTTGCGTTCAAGGATAGACGTTTTGATTCCACTAGAAGTATCCATTTTGACTAGTCGAAACTTCCTTGCTAGGGTGCCGGACATACATCTTTTAGGCTCTTTCAAAAAATGACTTCAGAAATTATTTTGATAGCCGCTGGCCTGTTTGCTGGCGGGCTAAACGCAGTTGCTGGTGGGGGAACCTTTATCAGTTTTCCGGCATTAATCTGGCTCGGCATTCCGCCTGTCTCTGCCAATGC